>Ga0228634_1000653_pt1 | contig 23577 bp, 26 predicted proteins | sample 42DmetaG_FD_190063 | JGI IMG/M metagenome (GOLD analysis project Ga0228634, IMG submission 190063) | Seawater microbial communities from Monterey Bay, California, United States - 42D | ecosystem: Environmental > Aquatic > Marine > Coastal | place: USA: California | collected 2016-09-27 | reverse complement strand
ACTTAAAGACCAGTCTGAAAATGCGCACAAACTTAAAAACTTAATTATTGGGTCTTAATATTATCTTCGAGAGTTAAATAAATAACTTTTGACTTAATCCTGTGGAGTACCAAGTGAACAAAAAAGTATCAATCTTTTCGATAATAGTAATATCAATTTTATCAACATCATTTTCAGCAGCAGTGCAAGCGGCAAGTAATGATAGTCTGACAGTGTATAGCACAAGGAAAGAACACTTAATTAAGCCTCTATTTGATGCATTTACTGCGAAAACTGGAATAAAAGTAAAGTACCTTACTGGAAAGGGGGGTGCGTTAATAGAGCGTATTAAATTGGAGGGCAAAAAAACCAAGGCTGATTTATTTATGACAGTTGATGCTGGAAATCTTTGGTATGCCGCATCTCAAAATTTATTTCAACCAGTAAGTAGTGAAATCATTGAAAATAATATTCCTGAGCATCTTCGAGATCCTGAAGGTCTTTGGAGTGGCTTATCGGTTAGAGCAAGGACAATAATCTATAGTACTGAAAGAGTTAATCCAAGTGAGTTATCAACTTATCAAGATTTAGCAAATAAAAAATGGAAAGGCAAACTTTGTTTGAGAACAAGTAAGAAAGTATATACAAAGTCACTTGTATCCTCACTAATCCATCATGATGGAATGGAAAAAACAACTGATGTAGTGAGGGGCTGGGTTGATAACCTTGCTGCCACTCCTCACGCTGAAGATGTTCATATAATGACTTCAATCCTAGCGGGCCAGTGTGATGTGGGAATTGTAAATAGCTACTATTTTGGAAGGCTGCAAGCAGAGGATCCGAACGCTCCCCTTAAACTCTTTTGGGCTAATCAAAATACTACTGGAACGCATGTTAATGTTTCAGGAGCTGGAGTCACAAAACATTCAAAGAATCCAGATGACGCAATAAGATTACTTGAGTTTTTATCTTCAATTGAAGCTCAAAAAATCTATGTTGGCTTAAATAAAGAGTATCCAGCAACTCAAAAAATTAAAGCAGATAATTTGATTGCCTTATGGGGAGATTTTAATCAGGATAAAATGAATCTCTCTTTTGCTGGAAAAAATCAGGCTGATTCGGTTTCACTCATGCAGAGAGAAGGTTATAAATAATTATGTAGGTAATGCAATCAAAGCCCAATGAATAGTAAGCAAAATAATTCTAATTTTTTAATGGGCCTGCTAGCACTATCTGTTTCGTTCCCAATCATTGTTGTTTGTTCAGCTTGGTTTTTTCCAGGAACTGAGCTATGGGGGCATTTTCTTGAAAATTTATTACCTGAACTCATTGTATCAACTTTTATATTGCTTCTAGGAGTTGGCTTAGGGGTAAGTATTCTAGGAACCGTTCTGGCATATTTAGTTGTCATGGTTGAGTTTCCAGGAAGAAGATGGTTAGAGTGGGCACTATTCTTGCCCTTTGCAATACCCGCTTATGTTCTAGCTTTTGTTTATCTTGGGGTTTTTGACTATTCAGGCTACGCCCAGGTCTGGCTTAGGGAATTTACTGGAATATCTGGATTTGATATCAGAGCTGGAAGTTGGGCAATTATATTAACATTTGTATTGGTTTTTTATCCTTACGTTTACATGATGGCAAGAGCCTCATTTAAGCGACAAAAGATTCAGATGATTGAGGCTGGAAAAATGCTTGGTGCAAAACCTTTTCTGGTTTTTTGGAAAATTTCTGTACCTCTCGCAAGACCAGCTATTGCTGCTGGTTTACTTGTTACTCTTATGGAGACATTGGCAGATTTTGGAGTAGTCTCACTTTTTAACTACTCAACTTTCACAACAGCAATTTATTCAGCATGGGGAGACTTTCGCTCTATAGAAGTTGCTGCACAACTAGCATCAATACTCGTTTTAATTGCATTTTTTCTTATTTATTTTGAAAAAAAAAGCCAGAGGTAAAGCTAAATATTACTCATCAGATGTATCCCATATCAGACCCTATAGTGCAGAAGGAATTTCAGGCTGGATTACTTTTTTATTCGTTTTTGGTGTATTTATGCTGTCTTTTGCAATGCCTATGCTCCAACTTATTATTTGGAGTATCGAAAAATATGGCGAAGAAATTAGTCAGTTCTACCTTAATTATCTTACTTCTACTGGGATTTTGACTGTGAGTGCGACAATCTTAACTGTTGCTGTAGCTACAATGCTAGCCTTGCCAAGTCGTCGGAAGGACGAAAGTAAAGCATTGCAGCTTCTTATAAGGTTTTCGACATTAGGTTATGCATTACCGGGATCAGTCATGGCTGTTGGACTTTTGTATGGTGTGCAAAATATTTCATTAGTGAGCATTCATTTTGGGGGTTCATCAATTAATCATATTCTTTTTGGGTCAGTGGCATTACTTCTATTTGCATACATTTCTAGATTTATGGCAATTGCCTATAACTCAACCAGCGCCTCCAGTGAGCAGATTAAGCCTGTTTTTGAACAGAGTGCTAGACTTTTAGGATCATCAAGAATGCGTTTAATCAAGGAAATATACCTTCCAATGATGACGCCTGGAATATTAGCTGGAGGCTTGTTGGTAGCTGTAGATGTGATGAAGGAGCTACCTGCAACCTACCTATTAAGGCCTTTTGGATGGGATACTCTAGCCATTAGGGTTTTTGAATTGAGCTCAGAAGGACTTTATGATAGGGCAGCTATTCCTGCTCTAATAATGGTATTTTTAGGAGCGATTATTATGCTGTTATTTATTCGACTGGACAGTGAAAAATATTAATACTCAAGACCTGACTTGTTAAAAAAGAATAGATCTTATTCGAATTAGGTAAAATATTTTTTAGAACTTATTCTTTTTAATTACTTATGAGCATTGATTTACTTTGTGTGAATGGCGTTAAATGCTCTTCTGTTTCTTCGGGAATAAAGAATAATAATTCATTAGATTTATCTCTAATTTCACTAATTGATGGCACTAATACTGCTGCAGTTTTTACTCAAAATATCTTTTGTGCTGCTCCTGTTTTAGTTGCCAAAAACCACCTAAATTCTAATATAAAAGCCCTTTTAATTAACAGCGGTAATGCCAATGCTGGTACTGGTAAACAAGGTCTGGAAGATAGCTATAAATCCTGCGAAATTATAGCTGAAGAGCTCAGCATCAAACCTGAACAGGTTTTGCCATTCTCAACTGGAGTAATTGGTCAATTGCTTCCTGTTGAGTCTATTGAAAAAAGTGCAAATAAACTCGTTAATTCTCTTACAAAAGAAGGATTAGGTAATGTTGCAAAAGGTATCTTAACTACAGACCTAGTAGAAAAGTATTATTCAGTCTCATTTAATGTCGATGGTGTTGCAGTTAATCTCTCCGGAGTTGCAAAAGGATCTGGAATGATTAGGCCGAACATGGCAACCATGCTTAGTTTTATAGTTACTGATATTGGGGCTTCTCAAGATGAATTGCAGCAATGCCTTGATATTTCAGTTAATCAGTCATTTAATCGTATTACAGTGGATGGCGATACCTCAACAAATGATGCATGTACACTTAGCGCTACGAATCAATCTGGCATTCTTTATTCTCAATGTAAAGAAGAGTTTCAAAAAGCTTTGAATGAGTTAACTAGAAATCTTGCTCACAAGATTGTGAAGGATGGAGAGGGATCAACAAAATTTGTTGAAGTAAGCGTCAGTGGACTAGAGTCAAATGAAGACTGTTTAGAGGTGGCTTATACAGTTGCCCATTCACCACTAGTAAAAACAGCTTTATTTGCCAGTGATGCTAATTGGGGAAGAATACTTGCTGCAGTTGGACGCGCTAGAGTAAAGGGAATATCTTTTGAAAATATTAACATTTCTCTGAATGAAGTTCAGATTATCTCATCAGGAGAAATTAGTGATCAATATTCTGAGGAAGCTGGAAGTCGTGAAATGGAAAAACCTGAAATCACAATTCGGATTGATTTAGGTGGCTTTAAAACGAATGAAAGCGTCTGGACAACTGATCTTTCGTATGAATATGTAAAGATAAATGCTGAATATCGAAGCTAAGTTATAGATATACATCAGCCTAGGTGTTGTCGATAATGAACTGTTTAAATCTTCTAGCAATTGGGGATAGTTCTGCATCAGCATGATGCACTATATGCCATTTTCTAATAATTGGGAATGGCTCAACATTAAGCTGTTTAATGATTTTGTTTTTGAGCTGAAGACTTACTGAATGCATTGAAACAAATCCTATTCCTAATCCAGCTTGTACAGCCTCTACAATTGCTTCATTGGAGTTAATTTGAATTTCGGAATTAAAATTCAATCCAGTAAACCTCTCAATAGTAATTCGAGTTCCTGATCCAATCTCTCTAGTTAGCAAAGTTTCTTTGGAAAGGTCCTTAATAGTTACCTTTTTCTTGTTAAGTAAATCATTTTGAGGATGAGCAATAGCAATCAATGGATTCTCCATAAAGGCTTTCGATATTAATGGGATATCTTTAGGCGGCTCACCCATAATTACTAAATCAGCATTATTATTTTTTAAATTATCAAGAAGTGCATGCCGATTAGTTACATCAATATAAAAAGTCATTTTAGGAAATTCTTTTTTAAATTTCGAGAGTAAAGTGCTGATAAAAGAATTGGCAGTAGTAGCAACAGCTATTTGAAGATGACCAGAGTCAGGATTAAGTATTTCATTTATTTCAAGCCTGGAGTTTTCAAGAGTATTTATGGTTTCTATTGCAGTTTGATATATTTTCTTACCTAAAAAAGTAGGGCTTATTTTCTTTCCATTAATATGAAATAACTTCGCACCTATATTTTCCTGTAATTGTTGGACTTGCATATAAACAGCAGGCTGAGTGATATGGAGCTCTTTACTAGCGCTAGTAAAGCCTCCAAGCCTTATTACGGATTCAAAACTATAAAGCTGTTTAAGCGTGTAATTAATCATAATTAAAACTAATGATTATATAAATAAATATTATTTTACATTATTTTTATCAACAACTATAATGACTTCATTTTAGACAAATAATAAGGGGAATTACCAATGGCCAAGAAAGGATATGACGCTGGAGTTAAGGAATATAGAGACACATACTGGATGCCTGAATACGAGCCAGTTGATACCGATATTCTTGCATGTTTTAAAATAACTCCACAGCCAGGCGTACCTAGAGAAGAAGTGGCCGCTGCAGTAGCTGCTGAATCCTCAACAGGAACTTGGACAACAGTCTGGACTGATTTGCTAACTGATCTTGATCATTACAAGGGAAGGGCATACAGAATTGAAGATGTTCCTGGTTCGGACGATGCAATCTATGCATTTATTGCCTACCCAATCGATTTATTCGAGGAAGGTTCAATTGTAAATGTTCTAACTTCTCTTGTTGGTAATGTGTTTGGTTTTAAAGCTCTTAGAGCATTGAGATTAGAGGATATTCGTTTTCCAATAGCATATGTTATGACTTGTGGTGGCCCTCCTAATGGAATTGAGGTTGAAAGAGACAAGATGAATAAATATGGTCGACCTTTATTGGGCTGCACAATAAAGCCAAAACTGGGTTTATCAGCTAAGAATTATGGAAGAGCTTGCTATGAGGGTCTTAGAGGAGGTTTAGACTTTACCAAAGACGATGAAAATGTTAATTCTCAGCCATTTATGCGCTGGAGAGATCGTTTCGGTTTTGTTCAGGATGCTATTGAGAGAGCTGAAAAAGAAACTGGAGAGCGTAAAGGACATTATCTAAATGTTACTGCACCTACTCCAGAAGAGATGTATAAGCGTGCGGAGTATGCAAAGGAGCTAGGCACTCCAATTATTATGCATGATTTCTTTACAGCTGGTTTTACTGCAAATACTGGTCTTGCAAATTGGTGTCGTGATAACGGCTTATTGCTTCACATTCATAGAGCAATGCATGCAGTTGTTGATAGAAATCCAAACCATGGTATCCACTTCAGAGTTTTAGCAAAATGTTTGCGACTTTCTGGCGGTGATCACATGCACTCTGGAACTGTTGTAGGAAAGCTTGAGGGTGACCGTGATTCTACACTTGGATGGATCGATTGTATGCGTGATAGTTTTATTAAAGAGGATCGTTCGCGTGGAATTTTCTTCGATCAAGATTTTGGCTCAATGCCAGGAATGTTACCGGTCGCATCAGGTGGTATCCATGTTTGGCATATGCCGGCACTTGTGAATATTTTTGGTGATAACTCTGTTCTTCAGTTTGGAGGCGGAACGCTTGGCCACCCATGGGGCAATGCGGCTGGTGCAGCTGCGAATAGGGTTGCAGTTGAAGCATGTGTAGAGGCACGAAATGCTGGGCGCGAATTAGAAAAAGAATCAAAGGACATTCTTACGAGTGCTGCGAAACACTCACCAGAACTCAAGGTAGCAATGGAGACTTGGAAAGAGATTAAATTTGAGTTTGATACGGTAGACAAATTAGATATACAGCATAAATAATCTAGCGAATCGTAAATTAATATTAAAAAAAGGAAAAGACTATGAGTAAAGTTCAAGATTATCCATCACGACTGAGTGACAATGCTAGCAGAAAGTTTGAAACTTTTTCTTACTTACCTGCAATGACTGATAAGCAAATTCGTGAGCAGGTTCAGTACATTGTTGACCAAGGATACAACCCAGGAGTAGAGCATACAGAAGTTGAAAATGCAACTGGAAATTATTGGTATATGTGGAAGCTTCCAATGTTTGGTGAAACAGATGTTGATACCATTTTGGCTGAATGTAAGGCTTGTCATGACGCAAATCCTGATAATCATGTCCGTTTAATAGGATACGATAACTATGCACAGTCTCAAGGCGCATCAATGGTTATTTACAGAGGCAAAGGATTTAAATAATCAAGTAAAATCATGTTAGCTTGATTGGATAAACCCCTGTCTCTAAGCAGGGGTTTTTTTTCTGAAGGAATAAAAAATGAATGAATTAGATCAATACAAAATTGCTGAAGAGCCTTTCTATCAGCCACAAGAAGATGAAATTGATATGTACACGGCAGCTTACATGAATCGCATGCCAGTAATGTTAAAAGGACCCACAGGTTGTGGAAAATCTCGTTTTGTTGAGTACATGGCCTACAAGTTAGATAAGCCATTAATTACTGTCGCTTGTAATGAGGATATGTCCGCAAGTGACCTAGTAGGTCGATTCTTGCTCGATAAGGATGGAACAATTTGGCAAGATGGACCTTTAGCTATGGCAGCTCGATATGGCGGCATATGTTATTTAGACGAAGTGGTTGAGGCTAGGCAAGATACTACAGTTGTAATTCACCCTTTGACAGATTATCGAAGAACCCTTCCTCTTGATAAAAAAGGTGAGTTAATTGACGCCCATCCAGATTTTCAGCTCGTCATTTCATACAATCCAGGTTATCAAAATTTGATGAAGGATCTTAAACAGTCAACCAAACAGAGATTTTGTGGATTTAATTTCCAGTATCCTGATGAGAAAACCGAAGCACACATTATCACTAAAGAGTCTGGCGTTGATGAAGAAATAGCATTAAAGTTAGTTCAGATAGCTCAACGGGCTAGAAACCTTGTGGGTCATGGTCTTGATGAGGGTATTTCAACTAGACTATGCGTATATGCAGGACAGCTTATTGCAGATAAAGTAAGTGAAAAATCAGCCTGTAAGATTGCCATGGTGAATCCAATCACTGATGATTTGGATATTGTTGATACTTTAAATGCTGCAATAGATACATTCTTTGAGTAAAACTTATTATGAGTTCTGTTCAACTTTCGGACTTTGAGGATAAATTTAAAAATCCTTCCGATGTTCTTCATGATGCTCTCAACGGGAGCTTTTTAGAGGCTTCAAAGGTTATGACGCCGAATGGCCTTAAGGTCTATTTAGATGGAGCTGGCGCTCTTCATGCAATGGGGAAAGGAGAAGATATGGTGATTTCCTTCCTTGAGGAAACACCAATGGTTGTAAAGGAAGTTGGTGAATCAATAATTGGTGAAATTATCTTCTCAATAATGAAGATGTCATCACAAACTTCTGCAGCAGTAATAGTCTTAATGATTTCTAGTCTTCCTAATGTCGCTAGGCGAATGAGTGATTTTGACTTATTAAAAGGTTATCTTAGATTATTGGAAAGAATGATTGCTCTTGCACCAAGAGGAATGAGACCAATGCTCAATAATATCGATTTATTGACTAGCAAGCTCACCCTAGGTGGTTTAAGGCGATGGGTATTATATGGCGCTGAAACATTTAACCGTGACTTCAAAGCGCAGATTGCCTACTTTGAATTGAGCAGTGCTGAGTCTTTACAAATTATTGAACAAGAAAGGCGAGGCACCTTATTTATTGATAATCAAAGAAAATTGCAGTTCTATCTTAGGGCATTTTATAACCGTGATTTTTTTCTTCGCCCTACTGCAGGTGATTATGAAACAAAAAAAGGTTTAAAGCCGTATATAGAGTATGGCGTTATGCATATACCTGATGCCTATGATGACTATAAACATGCTTCAGGAAAAATTGTTTCAGGTATTGATTGCTACAGAGCTGTCTGCTCTCATGCAGCAGCCCATATAATGGAGACAGAATCTGCTTTTAAGGGAGATACATTAAACCCCCTTGAGGTTGCCTGCGTTTCTCTTATTGAAGACCTAAGGGTCGAACTCAATACAATTAAAAAGTTCCCTGGCATGAAGAAAATATGGATTGCACTTCATCCAGAAGATGACGATCTCAAAGAATTAAATCCATTCATATCTGATCTAGTCGATTTTTCTAGAGCAGCACTTGACAAAAAATATAGAGCTAAACAGCCATTCAATTTGGAGTTTTTAAAGCTATTTAATGAAAAGATGTTAGAGTCTAGTGATTCATCTGAAATGAGTTTTGACCTGGGTATGCAATATTATGAGTTAATCAAATCTGAAACAGATGTAAAAATTAGTGCTTCGGCTCTTGTAGCTGCTCCAATTCCATATAGAGATGATAATCGATATATTTGGGACTATGAGGAGCTTGATTGGATTTCTGAAGGCAATGACTATGTTCCTGCAAGCCAAAGACAGATTCGACGAAAAGCTAATATTATGGAAATGTATAACGAATTAGATGTTGAGACAGCTGGTGATGATGCCCAAGAAATTTGGACTCTTGAGACTGAGTATTTTCCTGATGAGCTTGATGGAGTTAGTCTTAATGAAATCGAAGGCAAGGAGCCAGTAAGTGAGCCTTTTCACTACAATGAGTGGGACTATCAGTTACAGTTGTATCGTCCAAATTGGGCAACTTTATACGAAAGAAGGCTAAAAAAAGGCAACTTTGAGACAATTAATAAAATCTTGAAAGAGCATAAGCCAATTGCTAATCAACTCAAAAATGCGATTGATCAAATGCAGCCTCAAGGTTTGGTTAAATTAAAGAAGCAACAGGAGGGTAGTGAGCTTGATATAGATTCTTGCGTTTCGGCGCTTGCTGACATAAGGTCTGGCTCAACTCCTTCTGATAGGATTTATATAAAAAAAGTTCAACATATACGAGATGTTTCAGTAAACCTTCTCATGGATTTATCGGAATCGACAAATGACATGGTTGTAGGAAGTGATAAAACGATCTTACAGTTGATGAAAGAAGCTACCTCTCTCTTATCCTGGGCAATCGATAAAATTGGAGACAAGCTTACAATAACTGGCTTTGCTTCAGATTCGAGGCATGATGTCCAGTACTATCGATTTAAGCCATTTCACTATAGTTTTAATGATGAAGTGAAGGGTAGACTTGCAGGAATAAAGGGAGGGCTTTCAACTCGAATGGGCGCAGCAATGAGACATGCCGGAATAGATTTGTTGACGCAGTCTTCAGCCAAAAAAATATTGCTAGTTTTGACGGATGGAGAACCATCAGATATCGACGTTGATGATCCTCAGCATCTTCGAATGGATGCAAAAAAAGCTGTTGAAGAGTTAAGGAGTCATGGGATTATTACTTTTTGCATTAGCCTAGATCCTTATGCTGATCAGTATGTGTCTAGAATTTTTGGAAAAAATAGATTTATGGTGATTGATAATCTTCAAAAACTTCCAGAAAGGCTTCCCCAATTATTTATTTCATTAACAAAATAATGAAGCAACTTAAAGATGAAAAATTAATTAACTTTGATCCAAACTATCCTTTTTTGCTTCCTGATGACTGGAAAGATAGAAGAGCGCCAACAGTATATGAGATCTTAGCTACATCAAATACGCTTAAGCAAATGTACGCACAAAAAGTAAAAGAATTAGAGTCTGGGAAAATAAACAATGATGTTGGTGAACAGTTGTTAAGAAGAATTGCTACTAATTATCAATCAGTTAAATCTCTTCTTTTTCAAACAAGATAAAAATATGAATCTTGCAACTTTTAAAACTGAAATTAATAAATTAGACCAGGATTTTCTACAGTCTATTCTTGATGGCTCAGCTCTAGTGATGGATAAAGATGAGTTCCTTGATCTTGGAAACTCCAGTGGCGCCTTTGTTATTTTTTGGATAGAGGATGAAATTTTTAGTTCCGTCGAGGAATTGAAAGAGTATTTAGATTTTGAGGCAGAGGATTTGCTTTCAAATTATTATGTTCATAGCCCCCTAAGTAGGGAATATTTTGAAAAAAGATTATTAGAATTAATGCTTGAATATGGGGAGGAGTCATTTTCATCACAACCTGAAGGTATGCCTCAGAAAAGTATTATGGTTACGAATGGTGAAATATCAATTTTGACTGAAAGTGATTATGTATTTAAGTATGGCCTTTATCTTAAACTTGATGAAAAATTGAATCCTCAAATTTCAGCTGTTAAAGCCAAAAATTGGCTGCAGTCAGGAACAGCCTATAATGATTACATTGCAGTCAACGTTTTTCGTTTTAGCGCAATTGAATAAAAAATCTTGTACAATTATTGCTCCATTAGTAATGGGGCAAATATGAACCAGCATCAAAACTTTTTAAATACAGTTATCCAGCGTTTAGGTATTGGAAGTCCAAGTAAAAAGAGCCTAAATTCAGAGAATTTAATCAGTCTTTGTAATCAGCTTGTAAGCAAAAATGGTGAGGCGACTCTTTTTTCACTTGCAAAGTCTATTCTAGAGGGATTTGAAAGTCTCTCAAATGATCAAAAGAAAACATTTTTTATAGAATTACTTAAACAGTTCAGTGTTGATCGCACATCATTAAAAAAAGCGTTAAAGGATCTAGACTATAACGATGAAGGGCAATTAAGAAAGCTACATAAGTTAATAGAACCAAAGAGTCAAGAATTACTCAGAAGGCTCAATCAAGCTCCAAATGGAACCTCGTCTTTATTAAAAATGAGAGAATCTTTATTAAAATGTATTAAGGATTCTCCTGAATTAAAGTCGCTAGATTTTGATTTTGTACACTTATTTAAGTCCTGGTTTAATCGTGGATTTTTAAGATTAGAGCGTATTGATTGGTCTACCAGTGCAAATGTTCTTGAAAAAATAATGGAGTATGAGGCTGTTCATGATATATCTGACTGGCAAGATCTTCAGAATAGAGTAGCTGCTGCCGATAGGCGTCTTTATGCTTTTTTTCACCCAGCATTGCCGGATGAGCCACTTATTTTTATCGAGGTTGCATTAATGAACGATGTTCCGGATTCTATTATGCCAATTCTGGATTTATCTGTTGAACCTATTAACCCACATAACGCAAATACAGCTGTTTTTTATTCCATCTCTAATTGCCAAATGGCTCTAAAGGGAGTTTCTTTTGGTAGCTTCCTCATAAAACAAGTGGTATCTGAAATTCAGCAGGAGTTTAAAGAAATAAAGCAGTTTGTCACCCTATCTCCAGTTCCAGGACTTAGGAAATGGGCTCATAAGATGAATACCTCAAAAGATGCAGAGCTTTCAGATAGCATCTCCAAAGATATAAGCGATTGCTGCAATAAAGAAGAGGTTGATCAGTCAACCTTAATCAGACTTACTTATCATTATCTGACTCAAATTAAAAATAAAAGTGGTGATGCAATTAATCCCGTTGCGCATTTTCATTTAGGAAACGGTGCTTCAATCTATAAAATCCATGCAGCTGCAAATAGTAATCAAATAGCTAAAGACGACTCTTGGGGAGTGATGGTGAATTACCTTTACGATTTAGATCTTGTTGCCAAAAATCATGAGTCATATGCTAACAAAGAGCCTATAGCAGTATCATCCAAGCTTACTAAATCTGTTCAAAGCAAAAAGAAAAAACTCTTGGCTTATTAGTTAAGCAAAAAGTAAACAAAAGCAACTATACCAAATAAAACTATTTGATGCGATAGGTAGATGAATAATGCATGCTTGCCCATTAATTCAAGCAATCTCGAACGAAAAGTAAATACCTTTTGATAAAAAGGGTGATGACCAAGAAATATTCCGATAAATACAAAGGATAGCCATGGAAACAATGGGTAGTAATCAACACTTCCATTAGGTAAAAATGACTCAAAAATATTTGAAAGAAAACCAAGATTGGGTTGATCAAAAATTATGCCAATCAGAATTAATATGGCTATCAAAAGTGAGGTTTTAGGCTGGTTTACAAATGCTAAAGCGATTAAAGATGAAACCCAAATCAAATGAAGAATGCCAAAATAAACCCATCCATCAGGAAACATAATGAAGGTCCCAAATGATACGATGAGAGCAGCCATTCCAAGATAGGAGAGTCGTCTGAGGAATTTTTTGTATTGAATGCCTTTGCTGTGAGCAATGACTAAGCTAATTCCAACCGCGCTCAAAAATAAAAAAACTATCAAGCATCGCCAGGCTATACCTAGCCAATGCGTAAATAAAGGAATTTCTGTAAAACCAAAAGTGTTTAGATCATAGATAAAATGGAATACAATCATCATAATGATTGCTGTTCCTCTCATTAAGTCAAGGGATGTGTCTCTATGATTAGACATAAAATATGCTAAATTTACTCAAATACTTGAGATACAAATGACTTGTCGATTGTAATTATTGATTCATCAAGTAGCTCAATACATTTTGGCACTGCAAGAAAAACAGCTCCAAGACAAACCGCAATAGCTACAGGCTTTCCTGGAAGATTAATCATGAGTGTTTTGCCTCGAGTCCCAGCAATCTGTCTCGATAGAATTGCTGTTGGAACTGTTCGAAGTGACACTATCCTCATCTGTTCGGCAAAGCCATCAAAGATTCTCTCACATACTGCCTCTGTCGCCTCAGGGGTGACATCTCTTGTTGTTGGTCCTGTTCCTCCAGTAGTTAGAATAAGATTGCATCCTAGATTATCACTCATATCGATTAAAGATTCTTCAATTAGTGGCTGCTCATCTTCAATCACTTTCGTAACAGTATCATAAGGACAGGTAACAGCATTTGCAATCCAGTCCTGCATTGCTGGTCCGCTTATATCTTCATATACTCCCCTAGCTGCTCTGTCTGAAATCGTAAGAAAACCAATCTTAATTTTATTATTTGCCATATATATTTTTAACCTCCAGTCACTGGTGGGAAGAAGGCGACCTCATCTGAATCATTAACTAATGTATCTTCAGAAGCTATCTCTTGGTTGACTGCACATAGTATATTTTTTGGGAAGTGATGTTCCCCGTATTTTTGAATTAGCTGTTCTTTAATCGTTGATATTTTGACTGGTGATTTAAAAGAAAAATCTTCATCAGAGGTATTTAAGTTTTCTTTGAGTGAGGCAAAATAAAGAATTTTCATCCTCCCATCTCCACCATCTGTCGATTACTAATATTATCAACAACTGAGTCAAAAAAATGTTTTTCAGGTTTTTTTGTAATTGCATTGAGAATTAATTGCTTAACTTCCTGATCTTTCATACCAGATCTAATAGCATCTCTAAGAGAAACAGAGTCTTTCTGACCAAGGCAAAGGATTAATTCACCTTTGGCAGTCAACCTGACTCGATTGCAGCTACTACAAAAGTTATTAGATACTGCAGAAATTGTTCCTATACTAGTGTTTGTGCCTTCAATTTTAAGCGCTTTTGCAGGGCCATCAGTTTGCTTAGAGTCTTGGGATATGAGTCTATCTCCATAAGCCGAGTAAACCCGCTCTAAAATATCTTTTTCACTGAGGTGTCTATCTACTGCCTCTATTCCAGCAAGACCAATGGGCATTGTTTCAATAAATCGAAGGTCTAGGCCTCTATTAATTGCAAACTCAATCATTGATTCAATTTCATCATCATTAGTACCCTTCATGACAACCATATTAAGCTTGATTGGTTTCATCCCAACTGATATCGCAGCATCGATTCCATTGATAACAGTTTCCAAATCTCCATCTCTTGTAATTTCTTTAAACCTCTCAGGGATAAGAGAATCGATAGAGATATTAGCTCTATTGATGCCATGATTTTTTAACTTCAAAGCCATCGCTGGCAAAAGATGGGCATTAGTTGACAGGGGAATGTCACTCAGTCCGGGGATATCACCGAGCATTCTAGTTAAATCAAGAATATCTTTTCGGAGCAATGGCTCTCCTCCAGTGAGTCGAACTTTGGTCACTCCTAGTTCAGCAAACAATCGAACAATTCTTGCAATTTCTTCGAAGGTCAAAACCTGCGCTTTTTTAGTATGAGTTTGGTGATCCTCATCTCTACAGTAATGACAACGATAGTTGCAATGATCAGTAACTGAGACTCTCAAGTAGGTAATTTTTCTGTTGAATGGATCAACTATTTGATTCATGATTCTAAAATCCAGTGGCCTGACTTACCACCTTTTTTTTCTAAAAGTTGAACATTATCAATAACCATAAAGCGATCAACTGCTTTGCACATATCATAAACAGTCAGAGCAGCAATACTTGCCGCAGTTAGTGCTTCCATCTCAACACCTGTTCTTCCATTAAGCTTTGCAGTAGCAGTGATTTCAATGCAGTTTTTATCAGTGTTGGGAGTAAGTTCAACGTTGACCTTTGTGAGCATTAACGGATGGCAAAGTGGGATAAGTTCTGAGCATTTCTTTGCAGCTTGTATGCCTGCTATCTTTGCTACTGAGAGAACATCACCTTTTTTATGAGAGCCTGAGACTATCAATTCTAGAGTGTTGCTTTGCATTACAACTCTAGCTCCAGCTTTGGCTTCTCGCATAGTGCTTTCTTTGTCCGAAACATCAACCATTTGCGCTTCGCCATTTGAATTGATATGTGTTAATTTGCTCATCTTGTTAGCTCACTTAGTGGGTAGTAATCAAGAATGGTACCAGTATCAAATACAGTATTTTCAGGTATCTCAATAATTCCATCTGCCCAAACAACTGAGCTCATGACATCTGAGCCTTGTTTTGGATACAAACTCGCAATAGGAATTTCTGATGAGTAGTCAATCTTTACCCGCGCATATTCTCTTCTAGGTTTAGCACGCTTACAGTCAAAATTTGTTTTCACTTTAATTGGCTCATTTTTGAAATTGCTGTTTCCTTGTATTTTCTTAATGTAAGGTAGGGCAAAAATACAGTAAGTAACAAAGCTAGATACAGGATTTCCTGGAAGACCAATAAAAGGAATATTCTTCACTTGACCATAGGCGAGTGGCTTACCAGGCTTCATTTTAATTTTCCATAGACTAAGTGAGCCAAGTTTTTCAACTGCAGGCTTAACATGATCTTCTTCACCCACTGAAACTCCCCCAGTCGTCATAATCAAATCACAGTCGTTCGATAGTTTTTCAAGTGCACCACAGGTTGAATCAAAATTATCTTTAATGTTGCCAAGATTAAGAACTTCACACCCAGCGTTTTTTAAAAGAGCGACTAACGCATATCGATTCGAATTATAAATTTTTCCTACTGTTAAGGAATTACCAGGCTCAACCAGTTCATCTCCAGTGAAGAAGACTCCAACCTTAAGCCTTTTAAAGACGTGAAGCTCTCCGATGCCAACTGATGCTGCAAGGGATATATCTTCAGGTTTAATTTTTTTTCCAGTTTTAAGGATTACATCATTCTTTAAAATATCATTGCCTGTTGGACGAATATTTTCATTCAATTCAATAGATCTACTAATTGTTATCTCTGAGCCGTCTTCAGAGGCTTGACACTCCTCTTGCATGATAACTGTATTTGCCCCTTTTGGTATGGGTGCCCCCGTAAAGATTCTTGCAGCATTCCCTTTTTTAAGTTCCTTTCCAGTGGAACCGGCAGCAATTCTATCAACAACGCTAAAGGTTTGATTTATTGAATCCAGTTTTTTCTCATCGAGCGCAATTGTATATCCATCCATTGCACTATTATCGAACCCTGGCACATTAATTTTAGAGTGAATGTCTTCAGAGAGTATTCTTCCAATTGAGTCATCTAAAGATGTAATTTCAGTATGCTCTGAAACCTGAGCTGAATCAATTAAAAATTCGAGCGCATCATCAGCACTCATGAGAGAATTGCTGAACATTGGAGAGCTCGATTTGTTTGATTGATCATTCATGATGTTCCAATTTTTTTTATCTATACGGTGTATTATACAATTGCAAGAAAATTTCCAAATTACAAATAACTTGAAAAAAGGACATTAATTAATTGAAAAAAATTTTAAAACGTGAGATTTCATCAGTGATCTTGGCGGGTGGTCAAGGACTAAGAATGAATGGAGTAGATAAGGGTTTGGTGGAATTTCGGGGGCTACCTTTGGTTGCTCATCTTATAAGTGTTATAGATTCAAGAGTTCATAAGATATATATTAGTGCGAATAGAAGTTTTGATTCTTACTCAACCTATGGAGAAGTCATTTCAGATGATTTAATGAACTTCCAAGGACCCCTTGCTGGAATTTCAAAAGCGTTAAAGGTTTGTTCAACTAAGTATCTCCTCGTTCTTCCATGCGATAGTCCCCTAGTTGATTCCAAGCTTATCGATGACTTAATAATTAAAATGGAACAAAAAGATGCAGATATTTGTGTAGCACATGATGGCTCAATCATGCATGCAACATTCGCTTTGATGAGGTCAAACTTGAGTAAAAGTCTTGATTCTTTTCTTAAAGATGGGGGTCGTAAAATGGCTCATTGGTATCGCCAACAGAATTTAGAAAGGGTTGATGTATCTGATCGTTTGGAGGTGTTAACTAATCTTAATAGCCTAGAAGATATGAATTTTTAAGCTCACCAGCGTTTTTTTTGTTCTTCATCACTTTCTCTCTTGCCAACCCATTTTTCTTCCTTGTCAGAAACCTCTTTTTTCCAGAATGGGGCATCCGTTTTTAAGAAATCCATTATATAGTTGCATGAATCAAAAGCTGCTTGTCGATGTTTGCTTGAAGTAATAACTAAAACTATTTGATCACCAATGCCAAGAGTTCCAACGCGATGAATAATCGTAACAGATTCAATTTCCCATTTTTTTCTTGCTTTGTCAGCAATTGATCTAAGTGATTTTTCCGTCATCCCTGGATAGTGCTCTAAGGTCAAGGAGATGAGAGATTCGCTTGTTAAATCTCGAACGGTTCCAATAAAGCTAACTACTGCCCCAATGCTGGAGTTAGTTGACTTAATTAACTCAACTTCAGAAGTTAGGTCAAAGTCCTCAGTTTGAACAACAATTTTATCCATCATTTAATTTTATCGCTTTTGGGGCCTGCTGAATGATCTTTGATTTTTTTTATATAGACTATAATTTTATCGATAATTCAACAATTAAGTCTTAATGAAAACACTGAAACTTGAAGATTTAAAGAATCTAGATCAGCAAGACCCACTCTCAGAATATCGAGAGGCGTTTAATCTTCCAAAAAATACAATTTATTTTGATGGAAACTCACTGGGCCCTGTCCCAAAAACAACTCTGAATAATCTTAATAACACAATTAACGAGGAGTGGGGTAGCGACTTAATCAATAGTTGGAACAAGGCTGATTGGATTAACTTGCCTCAAACACTGGGTAACAAAATTGCACCACTTCTTGGAGCTAAGGCTGGAGAAGTTATAGTGGTTGATAGCACTTCAATTAATTTATTTAAGGTACTTACTTCCGCTTTAAGATTAAATGAAAATAGAAAAAAAATTTTAAGCGAATCAACAAATTTTCCATCTGACCTCTACATTCTTGAGGGTTTAAATCGAATTTCAAATAATCAGTATGAGTGTGTATTAATTGAAGATGATGACAATGATATTGAAAAATACATAGATTCATCCACTGCAGTAGTGATGCTTTCTCATATTGATTATAAGACTGGTCGAATTAGTGATATGAAAAAAATTACTGATTATGCGCACAATAAAGGAGCGCTCGTTGTTTGGGATCTTAGTCATAGTGTTGGTGTAATGCCAATGGATTTGCATAATATCGGAGTAGATTTTGCTGTTGGCTGCACCTATAAGCACCTCAATGGTGGGCCAGGGGCGCCAGGATTTTTATATGTTCGTAATGATTTAATTGAGAAAGTAACGCAGCCACTATCAGGTTGGCTTGGGCATAGCGATCCATTTGCGTTTGATCGTGAATACAAGCCTGCAAATAATATTAATAAATTCATCTGTGGGACACCATCTATTCTTGCCTATAAGGCAGTAGAGAGCGGCCTTAATGTTTTTGAGGGCATATCTATGGAACAAGTTCGAGAAAAAAGTATTCAACTCTCTGAGGTATTTATTGAGCTGATTAACCAAGAGTGTGACGAATTTGAGTTTAAATTATTTTCTCCAAATGATTCCAACCTTAGAGGCAGTCAGATTTCATATATGCACGAAAATGCCTATCCAATTATGCAGTCACTAATCTCAAGAGGAGTTATTGGTGATTATCGTGAGCCCAATATTTTGAGGTTTGGTATTTCGCCTCTTTATATGAGGTATGAAGATGTTTGGAATGCAATAATGCACCTTAAAAAAATTATGCAATCTAATGAGTGGGACTCATCAAATTTTATGGTTAGAAATTATGTTACCTAACCGTTTTTTGAATAGTTAGGCCTCTTTAGAGAGCTTTCCGACAATTGTAATACCTAGAGCAACTGAAGGCCCAATGCCTAGAGCGAATATGACTGTTCCAAGTCCAACAACTTCTCCTAATAGTTTATCTAAATTATTCAAAAGACATATTGAACCTAAAACAACCACACTAATCTCAATTGTAGTTCGAATGGAATAAATTGGCATATTGGTAACCTTTTGCAGTCCTATCATTAGGCCATCCCTAGGGCCAGCTCCAAGATTGCAAATTAAATAGAACCCACTCCCAATCCCAATAGTCAAGACGCCAATAACTACTTGTAATACCTTAAGTGGGTAGAGCTCAGGATATGGCAAAAAATAAACTGAAAACTCAATTGTCAGGGCAATAATAAAAGCATTTAATATTGTTCCCATTCCAGGCTTTTGTTTCAACGGTATCCACAACATAAGAACAAAAATACTGATCACAAATGTAGAAAGCCCCAAGGACCAATTAGTAAGGTTTGAAATTCCTTGTGCAAAAACAGTATAGGGCCCAACACCAGCTCCACTAGTTATGAGGAGACTCTCTCCCAATCCAAACAAAAATAAACCAAAAACTAGAAAGATGAAGGTTAAGGGCTTTGGTTTTAAGTTAAAAGAGTCTTCAGAGCTCCAGACCACTTTGGGAATTTTTTTGATAGTAAAGGTGTCTGAAATTAGCTTCATTGGGGGATAGTAAAGTAAAAATTAGGTTAATAATACAGATGTTTTTACTTGTTCTTTAAGGAAGTATAAATTATAAAATGTATCTTTTTGGTTTGAGAATTTAGTTATTATTTAAGCTATGTTTAATTTGAATTAAAAACTACTTTAGGCTTATGTCACTATTAATCAAACAATCCGATGTTCAAAGTTTTAGAGAGGATGGCGTTGTTATTCTTCGAGGGTTTTTCAAAGATTGGATTGATGTATTAGCTAATGGTGCTGATTTTCATCTCAAAAACCCAAGCGATCGATCCTTGGTTCACCAAAAAGAAAAACACCAGGGACAATTCTTAGAAGATTTTTGCAATTGGAAGCGTATTCCTGAATATACGGATTTTGTCTTTAATTCTTCTCTAGCCACCATCGCCTCCAATTTAATGGAGTCAAGATCTGTGCAATTTTTTCATGATCATTTTTTTTATAAAGAGGCAAACTCTGGAGTGCCTACCCCATGGCATCAAGATATGCCTTACTACTGCGTTTCTGGCCATCAAACCGTAAGTTTTTGGCTGCCATTAGAGTCAAGACACAAAAATGTTTCATTGAGATCTCTTGCTGGAAGCCATCTTTTAGACAGAGAAATTAGACCCACTAGCTGGGCTAATAATGAGAGTTTTTATGATGATAGTGGGGTTTTTATGGATATGCCAGATATTGAAGCATATGAAATAAGAGAATGGGAGACAGAGCCCGGAGATGTCATTGCGTTCAATTTCAAGACGATTCATGCTGCAAATGCAAATCTAGAAAAAAAGATGAGTAGAACTCTATCCTTTAGGTTGCTGGGGGACGATGTTGTTTATAATGAGCGTCCAGGAAGGACTTCACCAAGTTTTCCCGGTATAAGTCAAAAAAATGGGGAGCGCCTCAGAGAGGACTGGTTTCCTACTCTCTGCAGATAATAATATCAATGGAAATTTCAAACTTGACAACAGAGATTCTTGTGTTTTTATTCTTTGTTGGAGTAATAGCTGGCTTTCTTGATACGCTTGTTGGAGGCGGAGGGTTGATTGCAGTTCCAGCACTTTTACTGAGTGGTATTCCGCCCATCTATGTTCTTGGTACGAATAAGTTGCAAGGCAGCATGGGTACAGGTATTGCCACCTTTTTATTATTTCGAAAAAAAAAGTTAGAATGGCAAATGGTCAAAAAATTAATGATCGCATCTTTCATTGGTTCGGTCCTAGGTGGCATCATTGTTCAGTTTGTTGATACCGAGGTTCTTTCGTTTGTAATTCCGATCGTTCTTGTTTTTATTGCAATTTACTTTATTGTTTCTCCGAAACCTAAAGCAATTAGTTCTAGCTCCAAGTCTGACAAGAGATTTGAATCATATGCCGTTCCAGGCGTGGGATTTTATGATGGGATGTTTGGCCCTGGCGCCGGTTCTTTTTTTGTTATGACGGGAGTGATGCTTAAAAAACTTGAAATTATTCAAGCCACAATATTAGCAAAGCCACTTAACTTCGCATCTAATGTGGCAGGTTTTATAGTTTTCTTTATATTTGGACACATCGCCTTTGTTGTGGGATTGGTTATGATGCTGGGACAATTGATTGGCTCTTTTTTGGGAACGCATTATTTACTAAAGGCTAATCCAAAATTGATTAGAGTATTAATAGTTATTACTTCCTTATCGATGTTAGCTAAGTATATGAGCTCTTTGGTCTGATGAAAAATAACAAAACAGATTTAAAAACTGAATTTCCCACATGGGTTATCATCTTTTCAGTTTATTTTCTATGGTGGGCTGTGCTGAGCAATTTTTCTACTATTCCGTTCGCGCATCTTTTTCTAATTATCATCTTAACTTTCCATGGATCTGTTCAGCATGAAATCCTTCATGGCCACCCTACTAGATATCAAGGATTTAATGATTTATTGGCTTACCCGTCACTAGCTCTTTGGTCACCTTACTTGGTTTATAAAAGCTCTCATCTCAAGCATCACGAGGATATAAATTTAACAATTCCAAATGTTGACCCTGAAAGCTATTTTATTAGTAAGGATGAATGGGATATGTTAGGCGGTTATCGACAAAAACTTGCAGAATTTAACATGACTTTGTTAGGAAGATTAATACTCGGACCTTTTTGGTATTTCATCGCACTTAAAAAAGAGTTTGTGATGAGTTTTAAAAATTTTTTTTCAATCAATTTTCTAATTTGGTTCTCTCATGAAGTCTTTGTAGTAATGTTTTTATATTTCATTTGGTCCTTTTTTAATATTCACTTTTTAGTTTATATTGGATGCGCTTATATGGCACAAGCATTGACAATGTTAAGAAGTTTTTATGAGCACCGTCCTAGCTCCAACCCAAATCACCGCTCGATAATAATGCACACCTCATTACTAATGAGAATTTTATTTTTAAATAATAGCTACCATTTTGTTCATCATAAAAATCCTAATATGAGCTGGCATCAAATACCAAGAGAATACAAATCTAATTCAGAAAAATATAAACAATCTAATAGTTATTTCTTAGAAAAAGGTTACTTTACTTGGTTTAAAAAATATCTATTTAAGCCTGTTGATAAGCCAAAACACCCAGCCTTTTAACTGAGTTATGGAAAAAGAATTTATAGGTATTGGAATGTACTCAATAAATGATGAGCTTGAGAAAGCTTGGCAGGACCTTTTTCTTATAGCTGGAAAATTAAGTCCTGGTCTGGGTCTCCCAATTCATTTTTTGAACAGTATTGAGGAAAATGTTATTGTATCAAGTCAGACCCGAATTAGTCATATCTGTGGTTTACCGTTGGTAAGTCAATTTCAAGAAAAATTAATTCCAATTTGTACTCCTCATTTTGATCTTGAAGGTCTTGAAGGGCCAAACTACTTTAGTTACTTTATGGTTTCTAAAAAAAGCCAAATTAGATCCGTGACAGAATCTAGGGGGCTAGTTGCCGCAATCAGTAGCTATGATTCTCAAAGCGGCAGTAATGTTTTTCGAAACGAGATTGAGGTTGCAAAAAAGCTTGATTTTTTTGATGACTTTTACAAAAAAATTGTCACTACTGGCTCTCATAAAAACAGCATTCAAAAAATTATCAATAATGAAGTTGATATTGCTTGTATCGACGCAATAAGTTATAAAAATATAAATAGAGCAGAGCCTGAAATTGGGGATAAGTTAAGGATAATAGGGCGCTCAATTATTTCTCCTGCTCCTCCTTTAGTTACTCATAAAGATAGTCCATTATGCTCTTCGAGGGGTTTAATCAGAGCACTTAATAGTGCACTTAATTTGATGGACAAAGAGTCTAAAGACGCTTTAAGAATAAAGCGATTTTCTTTTGTACCTTTTGATACTTACAACTCCCAAATTTAAAAAGTTTAGATACCTTTTGGTAATTTGTATTCAGTCTCAAAGTGCCTCCATTCATAGCGCTCAGGATAATTTCTTCTATAATTTTCAAAATTAGATATATCTTGAATTGCTTTATCATCAGCATGGAATGAGTAAATTGAATTAAGAGTCTCATGAAGATTGTTCTCCCTGATGATTTTTAATTCTGGATTGATTAGATGCTCGATGTTATCATTCAGTGGCTTTTTGATATATTTGCAGAGATCCTTATAGATCATGAAGCTGCCCATAAATTTAGCATCAATAGAATGCCCTGCAATATGAGGCGTTGCCCAGTAAGCTGATTTTTGAAGATTTAAGTTAATATTGGGTTCATTTTCCCAACAGTCAATTATGTTTGCTTTTGTTTGGGTTTTTTCCCAGACCGTTTCATTAATGATTCCTCCTCTTGCAGCATTGATGACTATTGCATCATTATTAATATGTTTAAAATTGTGACTATCTAAAAGTTTGTAAGTAGGATGCGGACCCGAGTATGTCAAAGGGGTATGAAAAGTCACTATGTCAGCACTTAGGGCACCTTCTAGAGAAGTAAAATTATCAC
>Ga0228634_1000651_pt1 | contig 23605 bp, 20 predicted proteins | sample 42DmetaG_FD_190063 | JGI IMG/M metagenome (GOLD analysis project Ga0228634, IMG submission 190063) | Seawater microbial communities from Monterey Bay, California, United States - 42D | ecosystem: Environmental > Aquatic > Marine > Coastal | place: USA: California | collected 2016-09-27 | reverse complement strand
AACCAACAAAAGGTCAGCCGACTGATAAAAAAGCTTTACATTTTCTATTGTATTGTGTCGAAGGCTCGTTGTTATGTTGCGAACAAAATCCATAAGAGGAACGTAGATAATTTTTGAGCTTGGGTTTTTTTTAAGAGCAAGGTGCCCAGCTGCCTGCATCAAATGCGTTTTTCCAAGCCCAGATTCTCCATAGATAATAAATGGATTGTAGGGAGATGCCCCTATCTTTTCAGCTATCTGCCTGCTGGCAAGGGCGGCGACCTGATTTGCGCTTCCTAAAACTAAATTATCAAATGTATATTCTGGAAACAGGGGTGTGGTGTGATGTTTGTTAGCGCTAGCTGCTTTTTTGCTAGACTCAACAACGCCAAACCTTACCTTGAGTTTTCGGTCACACTCAGAGACTGCTAGGACAATTGCCGCCTCTAAGCTTTTATGATTGCTTATGTACTTAAGAGCTGACGCACTTGGCGCATTTAGATAAAGAGTTTCATTTCTTTCGGTTGCCTTAAGAGGCTTGACCCATACACTGTATTCTCCCAGTGGTAGAGAGTCTTTTAGGGAGTCTAAACATTTAGCCCAGGCCTGTGACATTATTGGTTAATAAAACATAGAATTAAAATCTAATGATACCTGTAATGCCGATAAAAATGATCAAAGCATTTGGTAGAATAGTTTGATTTTAATCTTATTAATATTGTATAACTAGCCTATGAGTAATAATCCTTATAGTAAGCTTTTTGAGCCAGTTAAAATAGGCCCAGTTGTAACAAAAAACCGGTTCTATCAGGTTCCACATTGTTGCGGCATGGGACACCTGAGGCCAAAAGCACATGCAGCCATGAGAGAAACCAAAGCAAAAGGCGGCTGGGGTGTTGTAAGTACAGAGGAGGCAGAGATACATCCAAGCTCTGATTTAGCCCCCTATGTTGAGCAAAGAATCTGGGATAAAAGAGACATACCAGCATTGCGATTAATGACTGAGGCGGTTCACAAGCACGGCGCTCTGGCTGCAATAGAATTAACACATAGTGGGCATAATTCTACAAACCTTTTTTCTAGAATTCCTGCTATGTCACCCAATGCTCAGCCTGTTAATTTTTTATATCCAAAACAATCAAGACGTATGTCAAAAAAGGATATTTCAAACTTTAGGGCTTGGCACAAAAGAGCCGCTTTGAATGCAAAAGAAGCGGGCTTTGATATAGTTTATGTATATGCAGGTCACGGCATGTCGGTAGCACAACAGTTTATATTGCCAGACATGAACAATAGAACTGACGAATATGGCGGTAGTCTAGAAAACCGTTTGCGACTCACCAGAGAACTGCTGGAGGAAACCCAAGAGGCGATTGGAGATAGTTGTGGAGTTGCTTTTCGTTTTGCAGTAGACGAGCTTAAAGGCAAAGATGGCATGCAATTTAAGGAAGAAGGGCGGGCTGTTGTTGAGCTGTTATCCGAACACCCAGATCTATGGGATGTTAATGTTTCTGATTGGTCTAATGACTCACAAACTTCACGCTTTGAGCCAAATGAGGGATATCAAATGCCTTATGTTGAGTTTGTAAAAAGCCTAACTACGAAGCCAGTCGTTGGGGTTGGTAGGCTTACGTCACCAGATTTAATGGTAAAGCTTATTGATAGGGGCGCCTTAGATCTAATAGGTGCAGCCAGACCATCTATTGCAGACCCTTACTTGCCAAATAAAATAAAAACAGAAAACACAGATCAAATTAAAGAATGTATCGGCTGTAATATTTGCGTTTCAAGTGATAATTTTTCAGTTCCAATTCGATGTACGCAAAACCCAACCATGGGTGAAGAGTGGAGAAGGGGCTGGGATCCAGAGCATATAAAACCAAAATTGTCAGACCAACAGGCACTTGTTGTTGGATCTGGGCCAGCAGGTTTGGAGTGCAGCTTGCAACTTGCAAGAAGAGGATACCAAGTAACTTTAGCTGAATCAAAAAGTCAATTGGGGGGCAGGGTTTTGTTTGAGTCAGGCCTAAAGGGTCTTGCAGCCTGGAAGCGAGTTGTTGACAACAGGGTGCATGAGATTCTTCAAAAAAACAATATTGAAATATATAAAGAAAGTAAGCTTACTTCGGCCCATATCAACGAACTTGAGATAAAAAACATTTTCATAGCTACAGGCTCTAAATGGCGTAAAGACGGGGTGGGTAGAAGTCGAAGATCTCCAATTAAAGGTATTGAAAGTGTTAAAGTTTTTACACCAGAAGAGATTATTCAGGAAGAGCAAAACATCAAAGACCCAGTGATTATTTATGATGATGAGCAGGGGTATTTAGCTGGCGTTTTGGCTGACCATTTAAGCTCAAAAGGCATTGATGTAACATTTGTTACGCCTGCTAGTGTTGTTTCTCCCTGGACAGAGTCTACTTTAGAACAGAAAAGAGTACAAAAATCGCTTATCAGTGCTGGTGTTAAGATTGTTTGTAATTCATTGATAGAGAAAATTGAAAATCAGACAGCCCACCTTGAGTGTGTTTTTACAGGGGCCATCACAGAACTATCTTGTAAGTCTGTGGTTATGGTAACTGAGAGGATAGCAAACACCTCGCTTTATGATCAGCTAACTGAACAAAAAGTAAGCAATAAACCTCATTCAATTGCTCAAAATATTCGACTGATTGGAGATGCTGAAGCCCCAGGACTAATAGCTGATGCAGTGTTTTCAGGGCATTTAGCTGCCCAAGACTTTGAGGCTACAGAGACTGACATTGAAAAGGCATTGTTTATGAGGGAGATGCCTAGCCTAAATGATTAATTTTAAATAGGCTGTTGAGGCTAGTTCCTAATTGATTTTCTGTGTGTTTTAGAGTAACATTGCCCTCTTTTTATGAACGCCAAAAAAATGCGCAAAACGATTGTTGCTGGAAACTGGAAAATGAACGCTAGCAAAGATTCAGTTGAGAGTCTTGTGACTGATATTTTGTCAGGAGCAAGTGATGTTAGTGCTGAAATCATAGTTTGCGCACCATTTCCATACCTCTCGCAGGTTGAGGTTTTAATTGAAGGATCCAATTTGATGCTTGGCGCTCAAAACCTTAATTTGAATGCTTCAGGAGCATTTACGGGTGAGGTGAGTGCAGAGATGATTAAAGACTTTGGCGCCAATCACGTTATTGTTGGTCACTCTGAAAGAAGAAGTTTGTATGGCGAAACGAGTGAAATTGTTGCAGAAAAAACTAAAGCTGCAATTGATTCTGGCTTGACACCAATTCTTTGTCTTGGTGAGTCACTTGATCAAAGAGAGTCTGGAAAAACTGAGTCGGTAGTTTCAGAACAGCTTAATAAAGTTATAAAGATGGTTGGAATAGAGGCGTTTAATAATATTATTGTTGCATACGAGCCTGTCTGGGCAATTGGAACTGGAATGACAGCCACTCCAGAACAAGCACAAGCAGTTCATAAGTTTATTCGTGATCTTCTTGCTAGTAGCAGTCAAGATATTGCTGATAAAACAGCCATACTTTATGGAGGCAGCATGAATGCTAGTAATGCAGTAGAGCTTATCTCTTGTGCTGATATAGACGGCGGCTTAATTGGCGGCGCTGCGTTAAAAGCGGAAGATTTTTTACAAATTTGTAAGGCAGGTTAATATGACATTTCAAATAATTTTAGTGGTTCATGTGTTGTTGGCTTTAGGGCTAGTTGGGCTAATTTTAATACAACATGGTAAAGGCGCTGATGCGGGCGCTGCGTTCGGCTCTGGAGCGGCGGGTTCAGTTTTTGGTGCAAGAGGGGCACACTCTTTTTTGTACAAGTTAACTGCAATTTTAGCTATTGGTTTTTTTGTAACAAGTATTAGTCTTGCTTACTTTGCCTCGAATGAAAGAGCCGCTTCTGATTCAGATCAAAGCATCATGTCACAGAGCGTTGTGGTTGATGACGCTTCCAACGAAGACACTAGCGAAATACCTAGTAATTAATTACTCTAGCCGTCGTGGTGAAATTGGTAGACACGCAGCCTTGAGGGGGCTGTAGCGCAAGCTGTGACGGTTCGACTCCGTCCGACGGCACCATCCTCAATTAAAGCATGACCTGCATGCATGATATTGTACAATCGCTATAGTTTCTTAACGGCTGACCTATGAAATTCATTAACAAAACCGTTCTTAAAGGAATTGGTCTGATGCTTTTGGGCATGAGCACAGTCCCCTTTTTAGATATTTTTGCCAAACTTCTAAGCGAAGATTATTCTGTGATGCAGGTGACATGGACACGATTCTTTTTTCATGCATTTTGGCTGCTCCCAATTATTTTTTGGCAAAAAGTTAATTGGAAAAGGGTTCCTGATAGTCTTGGCCTTCAATTTTTAAGGGGGCTGATGCTTACTATGGCTACCCTATTCTTTTTTGCGGCAATAAAATCAAACCCTATCCCTAGTGCGCTTACACTACTTTTTATATCACCTTTGGTTGTTGCAGTGCTGTCTCCAATGCTTCTAGGTGAGCGCTTCGATCTATTTATTGGTGTTGGGGTTTTAGTTGGGTTTTTTGGGGTGGTAATCGTTCTGCAGCCAACAGGAGATGATTTTAAGCCAAGCCTTTTGTTGGCTGTCGTTGCAGGCATTTGCTACGCGCTTTATATTATTTTTACAAAAAAACTATCTTTTAAGGCGCCGCCCGTACTTACTCTTTTTTATTCTGCCCTTGTAGGGATTTTAATAATGTCACCTCTTGCGTTTGCTTCTTGGTCTGCGCCAGATTTAAGGGGTTTTTTGTTAGGGGCTGCTATGGGCTTTTTTGCAGCCGCCTCACATTTTATGATTATTAAAGCGTTTGAATTTGCAAGTGCCTCTGAACTAAGTCCTTTTAATTACTTTGAAATTGTAGGTGCCATCTCACTTAGTTACATTGTGTTTGGCTATGTCCCAAATTTTCAAGCGATACTGGGTTTGTTTGTAATTATTGGAAGCGGTTTATATGTATCTTGGCACGTAATGAAAAACAATCAAGGAGATGATCAAGATAAAGAAAAACTTATAGAGCCACTATAAGCTCTTAAGGCTAATTATCACCTATTTTTATTAAGAAATTATTGACCTATTGAAGACACAAGATTTAATCGATCCAATATAATATTTCAGGTTTATTTTTTTAATAATGTCCTTATATATCTAACAATTCAAATAAATAAATATCTTTATGAACTGGCGAACAAAAACAGAATCAAAAATTGAGCTCTTTTCTGATTGGCTTTTTGAAAATGCAAAGATAACAATTGTAGTTATTTTTGTCCTTGTTGCTGGGATTGCATCTCAACTTCCATCATTAAAAATTGATACTACCACAGAGGGTTTTTTGCATAAATCAGACCCAATGCGAGTTCAGTACGATGAGTTTAGAGACCAGTTTGGTCGAGACGAAAAGTTAATGATTGCAGTTAAAACTCAAAATATTTTTGATTTAGACTTTTTAGAAAAACTCGATCGCTTTCATCATGCCCTAGAAGACGAGCTTCCAAATATTAAAGGAGTAGATTCCCTGATCAATGCCAGAAACACCTATGGGATTGAGGGAGAGCTAATTGTTGAGCCTTTAATTGATAACCTTCCCCAAAATAATGAAGATTTGATTAGTCTTAAGGAAACAGTTACTAACAATAGTCTTTATAAAAACTCACTTTACAGTGAAGATTTTAGGATGACTACGGTCACAATTGACACAGAAACTTACTCCAACAATGGCGCTTCCCAAGATGCTACTAATCTTGAATTTGACGACAGCCTTGAATTTGACGACAGCCTTGAATTTGACGACAGCCTTGAATTTGATGATGACTCTATTGGCGGGCAGAGGCTATATTTAACCGATGCTGAAAATGATGAAATTATTTCTCAAACCCAACAAATAATGCAGCGCTTTAATGATGATAATTTTGAAATATACTTGTCAGGTTCTGCAGCAATTGCAGGAATATTCAAGCAAGCACTAATGAACGATTCTGTTATTTTTATAAGCTTAATGATGATTGTTATTATGATTGTCCTGTTTGTTTTGTTCAGAAGAATTTCAGGCGTCATTCTTCCTCTTTCATGCGTTTCTCTTACGCTGATAATGACTGTTTCATTGATGTCTATTTTTTCAGCTCCGTTTACTATGGCGACCCAAATCATGCCAACTTTCTTGTTGGCGGTTGTTACGAGTGCTTCAATTCATCTCTTAGCTGTATTCTATAAAGACTTTGCTAAAACAAATGACAAAAAGAAATCCCTTAGGTATGCGATGGGACATTCAGGGTTAGCAATTATTATGACATCGGTAACTACGGCAGTTGGACTCTGGTCTTTTTCTTTCTCAGGTGTTGCGCCTGTAGCAGATCTTGGGGTGTTTGCGAGCAGCGGCGTTATGGTTGGGTTAGTTTTCACGCTTGTTTTTTTGCCTGCACTAGTTTCAGTAACTAACTTTAAGGTTGTTAAACAAAAGTCTAGTGAGGATGAGCACTCTCTAATGGATAGAGCACTTATTGGAATTAGTGTCTTTGCCACTACTAGGCCAAAATTAATTATTTCTGTTAGTACGGTGCTAATAATTTGTGCGGCCATTATTGCAGCCCAGTTGAGGTTTTCTCATTTTCCTCTTCAATGGCTTCCAGAAGATAATTTTGCTCGAGTGGCAACAGAGGCTGTCGATGAAAATTTAAAAGGCTCACTCACGCTTGAGGTCATTATTGATACTGAAAAGACAAATGGACTTTACAATCCTGAACTACTAAGAGTGATTGATGATGTATCTAAAAATATAAACTCTATATCTACTGGGAACATGTTTGTAGGAAAGGTTATAAGCTATATTGATGTCATTAAAGAGACCAACAGAGCACTTAACGAAAACAGGGATGAGTACTATGCTATTCCTGATGATTCCGATCTTATAGCCCAAGAATTTTTGCTTTTTGAAAGCAGTGGCAATAACGACCTTGCAAGCCTTGTTGATGCAAACTATTCGAAGGCAAGGCTAACATTAAAAACACCTTTTATTGATTCTCTTGAGGCAAACACTTTTATTGATAATGCTCAAATTTATTTAGACCAAAAATTTGGCTCATTGGCAAAGGTGACCTTTACTGGAATAGGAACCTTGATGACAGTGACTTTTGAAGAGGCAATTTATAGCAGCGCAGTGAGCTATATTTTAGCTTTTTCACTTATCACAATTCTCATGGTGCTATTAATAGGCAACTTAAAAATTGGGCTAATCAGCATGATACCCAACCTGCTGCCGATTGTCATTCTATCAACAATTATGGTTATTTTTAAAATGCCACTAGATATGTTCACTTTGTTGATTGGAGCAATTGCGCTGGGCTTGGCTGTTGATGATACCGTGCATTTTATGCACAACTTTAGAAGGTATGAGCTTCAATACAATGATGTGGATAAGGCTGTCCGATTAACCTTGATGGGCACTGGAAGGGCTATAACTTTAACTTCAATCGTTCTAGCGCTCGGATTTTTGGTGCTTACTTTTTCACAAATGAACAACATGTTTGATTTTGGCGTGCTTACAGCAAGTGCAATTTTGGTGGCTCTGTTGGCTGATTTTTTCCTGATGCCTGCAATAATGAAGTTAATCATTAAAGACAGAACTAGTTTATAAATAACATAATGCTAGAGCCGTAAAAAAGGGCGCTAACGCGCCCTTTGAAGTTTTATTTATTTGACTTTAAGCTTGTGCCTGAGCCATAACCTCTTCAACAAAATTATCTTCTTTCTTTTCTATTCCCTCTCCAACCTCGTATCTGACAAAAGACTCAACTTTGGAGTTATTAGATTTAACAAGTTCTCCTACAGTGACATCTGGATCTTTTACAAAGGATTGACCATAAAGGGTAACCTCGTTAACAAACTTTTTCATCCTTCCAACTATCATTTTTTCAATAATGTTGTCTGGCTTTCCACTTTCTCTAGCTTGTTCAATAAAAATTGCCTTTTCTCTTTCAAGGAGTTCTTCAGAGAGCTGATCTTCGCTGATACATTCAGGCCTTGAGGCGGCAATATGCATAGCCACATCTTTTGCTAAGGCTGAGTCTTGAGATGCTAGAACTGTTAGAACTGCGATACGATCGCCATGTTTATAAGCACCTAAAATGCCTGTTTCAGTGCTTATAATTTGTACCCTTCTCACAGAAATATTTTCGCCTATCTTTGCAATAATGTTTTCTCTTGCTTCATCAACAGTTTCCCCAGAGTCAAGCTTTTGACCCAAAAAACTTTCTACTGACTCCGGCTTGTTCTTAAGAGCTAAACGACCAAGCGAGTCAACAAAATCAATAAAAGCAGAGCCTTTTGTGACAAAGTCTGTTTCTGAGTTGACTTCAAGAATAGCAGCTTGTTTGTTGTCGTCACTAATTGTAACGTTAACAAGCCCTTCAGATGCAACACGACCTGCTTTTTTAGCAGCTTTTGCTGCACCAGATGCACGCATCAAGTCAATTGCTGCCTCAAGATCCGCATTGGTTTCAACCAATGCTTTTTTGCAGTCCATCATTCCTGCGCCTGTTCTGTCTCTTAATTCTTTAACTAAAGCGGCTGTAATTGCCATAATTCGTCTCCTTTGAATACTGTGCTTGATTGTTAATCTGTTTCAGCTTTTGTAGCAGCTGGCTTCTTAGCAGCTGGCTTCTTAGCAGCTGGCTTCTTAGCAGCTGGCTTCTTAGCAGCTGGCTTCTTAGCAGCTGGCTTCTTAGCAGCTGGCTTCTTAGCAGCTGGCTTCTTAGCAGCTGGCTTCTTTTCTTCAGCAGCAGCTTCAGTAGCTGGCTCAACAGCTGGCTTCTTTTCTTCAGCAGCAGCTTCAGTAGCTGGCTCAACAGCTGGCTTCTTTTCTTCAGCAGCAGCTTCAGTAGCTGGCTTCTTAGCAGCTGATTCAGCTTTCTTAGCAGCTGGCTTAGTTTCTACAATAGAAGCTTTAGCTTCAAGAACTGCATCTGCAATCTTTCTTGCATAATAACTAATCGCCCGAATTGAGTCGTCATTTCCTGCTATGACGTAATCAATGCCTTCAGGGTTGTGATTAGAGTCAACAACACCAATGATAGGCAAGCGAAGAGTTCGCGCTTCTCTGACAGCATTTTTTTCGTGACCAATGTCAACAACAAAAACAACATCAGGAATGCTTCCAAGATCCTTAATTCCCCCAAGACTTCTCTCTAGCTTTTCCATCTCTCTTGTCATTACTAGGGCTTCTTTTTTTGTAAATTGTGCGAAGTTTTCTTCAGCAAGAAACTCTAAGTCCTTAAGGCGTTTTATCGAGGCCTTAATAGTTTTATAGTTTGTCATCATTCCGCCTAGCCAGCGGTGATTAACATAGGGCATTCCACATCGGATTGCCTCTTCTTTGATAATATTGCTTGCCGCTCTCTTTGTTCCAACAAAAAGAATAGACCCACCCTGCGAAGCAGTTTTGCTTGCAAAATTCAGGACATCATTAAATTGCGGTAATGTTTTTTCAAGATTAATTATGTGAACACCATTTCGTGTTCCGTAGATATAAGGCTCCATTTTTGGGTGCCAAAAACGAGACCTATGGCCGAAGTGAACACCGGCCTCTAACATTTTTTTCATTGACGCTTTCGCCATACATTTCTCCTGGGTTAAGACTTCCACATTGCCTATTAGCCAACCCCTTTTAAAGGGCACCCTGGCTAATATTGGGGCTCTGTGTGATACGTTAAATTACCAGTCTTGTTATTACAAGACCAGACCGCTTCCAGCCAAATTGCTGAAAGGCGACAATTATCCCATATTTTTTTGAAATAAGCAAAGACTATTTGCCTGTCTTTTGCTCTTGGGCACTGGCATTCAGCTTATGCACATAAACCGAACACTATAAAAAAACACACTTTATAATAATGTCTTTTACAAAAAATTATTACCAAATATTGGTTATGATGGTAGTTAGGCCTAAATAAAGGGGAGGCTCTATATTACATATTTGATTTTATGCTATGAAGGTTGCTATTATTGGAAGCGGAATATCCGGCTTGACTGCGGCGTATCTGTTACACAAAGATCACGATATTACTGTTTTCGAGGCTAATGATTATATCGGCGGCCACACGCATACTCATGAAATCAAACAAAATGATAAACTCTGGAGTGTAGATTCAGGCTTTATTGTTTATAACGAAAAAACTTATCCAAACTTTATAAGTCTTTTGCAAAAACTAAAAGTTGAGGTTCAAAAAACTTCAATGGGCTTCAGCGTTAAATCGCCATCTAAGAATCTTGAATATTCAGGCGGCTCTTTAAATACGATTTTTGCCCAAAGAAAAAACTTATTGAAGCCCTCGTTTTTGATTATGCTCAAAGACGTTCTTCGTTTTAACCGTATTGCAGTTAAAGAGCTTTTAACAGTTGACCAGTCAACAACAATCAGCGATTTTCTTAAGAGACATAACTTTAGTAGTCATTTTATTGAGAACTATATTATTCCAATGGGAGCTGCAATTTGGTCTACAGCTGCTGAAAAAACAACAGAAATGCCTGCAGCTTTTTATATTCGTTTTTTTAAGAATCATGGTTTGCTCCAAGTATTTAATCGTCCTCAATGGTTCGTAATTAAGGGCGGCTCAAAGTCATATGTTAAAAAGATAATTGCAGGCTTTAAAGAAAATATTTTGCTTTCTTCGGCAGTTAAAGGAGTTGTTAGGACTCCTGACGGTGTTATGATTTATCATGATAAAGATAAGGACCCTATAAAATTTGATAAAGTTATTTTTGCTACCCATAGTGACCAGGCCCTGGCTTTGCTGAAAGACCCAAGTGACAATGAGTTATCAATTTTGAGTGCACTGCCCTATCAAAAAAACATAGCAATATTGCATACTGACAACTCTCTAATGCCAAAAATTAAAACAACATGGTCAAGCTGGAATTACTTGTTAAGCGGCGATCCAGGCAAGCCAGTTACGCTTACCTATAATATGAATATCTTGCAGTCGCTTGATGCTCAGCCAGACTTCCTGGTAACGCTTAATAGTAGCAGTGAGATTGACCCAACTAAAATAATTAAAAAGATTGAATATCACCACCCCCTCTTTACAGTTGACGGTGTAAAGGCGCAGAAGAGAAAAACAGAGATTAGTGGCGCTAATAATACATTTTATTGCGGCGCATACTGGGGCAATGGCTTTCATGAAGACGGTGTTAATAGTGCTCTTGAGGTTTGCAAAGACTTTGGGGTGTTGTTGTGAGCCTCTCCAAAACGCATCACCTATATTGGGGCACCATCAGTCATCATCGACATACCCCATTTAATCGTTTTTTCAGCTACCCCATTTTTATGGCATATGTTGATATTTCAAGTTTAGCTTCAATAATGAAGACATCTTTACTATGGAACATTAATAAGCCTGCGATTGTCTCATTCAAAAGAAAGGACTATCATGGCGATCCCTCAATAGGGCTTGAAAGCGCAGTAAGAAAAACCCTTTTTGAAAAAACCGGAAAACAATTTAATGGCCCAATAAGACTTCTAACGCATTTAAGATATTTTGGTCATTGTTTTAATCCTGTAAGCTTCTATTATTGTTTCGACGATAAGGACAAAAAAGTGGAGGCTATAATGGCAGAAGTTACAAATACACCATGGAAAGAGAGACACACTTATGTCATACATGAAAAATCAGAAACAGATAAAAAGATGAGCTTTACTGCAACACCAAAAAAACAGTTTCATGTAAGCCCTTTTTGGGGAATGGACCATGATTATGAGTGGTTTTTCTCTAATCCAGAGGAGGGCTTAAACGTAATCATGAAAAACTATAAAGATGGAGAAAAGGTTTTCAATGTTGCGCTCAGCCTCAAAAGACAAGCCTTTAATAGTAAGGGCTTAATTAAGGCTGTTCTTAGATTCCCTCTTGCAACCCTTGTAGTGGTTTACAGAATACATTGGCAGGCCCTTATGCTTCTGATTAGAAGGGCGCCTTTTTTCACTCACCCAGATAAATTATGACTATAGAAAAACAAAATAAAGATAAGCTCTCTGTTGATAGTTTAGCTAACAGTATTCAAAAAAAACAGAAGGGCTCTCGAATGACTTCTTTTTTTAAAAGCGTATTATTTAGAAAACTAAGGGGCATCAGCAGTGGAGAGCTTACGATTATTGATGGCAACAACAAACATACTTTTGGGAATTCAAGTTCCAAGCTTAAAGCTGAGCTTGAAGTGTTCTCGCAAGAATTTTATGTGTTTTTAGGCAGTGGAGGAACAAATGGTGCTGCAGAAGCATACACCGCTGGATATTGGGGCTCTAATAATCTTGTAGGCTTAATTCAACTCATCATAAAAAACAAAGATACTATGATGGGCCTAGAGTCGGGAATGGCAAGGCTTGCTAATCCAATAACAAAATTTATTCATAAACAAAGACAAAACACTCTTCAAGGCAGCAAGAATAATATCTTGGCGCATTATGATTTGAGCAATGATTTTTATAAGTTATGGCTTGATCCAACAATGACATATTCAAGTGGAGTCTTTTCAAAAAAAGACGCAAGCATGCAAGAGGCTTCAGTAGAGAAGCTTGATAGAATTTGCAGAAAACTTAATCTTTCAAGTAAAGACCATGTTTTGGAAATTGGAACAGGTTGGGGTAGTTTTGCAGTTCACGCTGTGAAAAACTATGGGTGTAAAGTCACCACCACGACTATTTCTGACAATCAGTTTCAATACGCTTCTGAGCTCATTTCTAGAGAGGGACTTAAAGATAAGATAACGCTTCTCAGTAAAGACTATCGCGAGCTTGAAGGAACTTTTGACAAGGTGGTATCAATAGAAATGATTGAGGCTGTTGGGGCAGAATATGTTCCTGGTTTTTTTGAAAAGGCCTCCTCACTTTTGAAAACAAATGGACTAATGGCGCTTCAAGGAATAACTTACAACGATCCTGATTTTGATGCTTACAAAAACTCAGTAGACTTTATAAGGAAATATATATTTCCAGGATCGTGTCTAGTTGCGATGCCACAAATACTTAATGCCATTAAGGAAAAAACGGATATGGTTATGGTGGACTCTGAAGACATAACCCAGCACTATGCTAGAACGCTTGAAATTTGGCGAGAAGACTTTCAAAAAGTTTTGCCACAGATTAAAGAGCTTGGGTTTTCGGAGCCATTCACAAGGATATGGAATTTTTACTTAGTCTATTGTGAAGCAGGATTTCTTGAAAACTTAATTGGAGACTTTCAGTTTGTTTTTGCCAAGCCAGATTCAAAAAACATCCAAATTACATACTAACTTATGATTACTTTATTAATACTACTTGCAGAAAAAGGACTATTGCCAGACGCGATAATTAGACTGGGTATCAGGCGACTTTGCAGGCAACGCTTAGTTGATGCTTCAAATATTAATGAGACGCTAATGGAGCAAGAGCATGCTGCCTGGATTGATGTTTTGAAAGAGAGTCCAATTGCACTTGTGCCAGAAAAAGCAAACGAACAGCATTATGAGGTTCCGCCAAGGCTTTTTGAGCTAGTGTTGGGAGATAGGTTAAAGTACAGCTCGGGCCTATGGCCTGAGGGCGTCTCTTCGTTAGACGAGTCTGAAGTTGCTATGCTCAAGCTAACAACTGACAGGGCGGGCTTAGTAGATGGCCAAGATGTTTTAGAGTTGGGCTGTGGATGGGGGTCTTTAACTCTTTACATGGCAGAGTGTTTTCCAAAATCTAAAATTACTGCAGTCAGCAACTCAAATGACCAGAGGCAATTTATTGAGGCAAGATGCGAAGAGCGCAATTTAAAAAACGTTGAGATAATCACAGCCGATATGAATGACTTTGAGACGACAAAGCTATTTGACCGAGTCATCTCCATTGAAATGTTTGAGCATATGCGCAACTATGAAAAATTGCTAGGAAGGGTGAACGTTTGGCTTAAAAACAAGGGGAAGCTGTTTGTACATATTTTCTCCCATCAGAAAATTGCCTATCCATTTGAAGATAATGACGATGCTGATTGGATGGCGAGAGAGTTTTTTAGCGGAGGCCAAATGCCTTCCCACAGGCTATTAATGAGCTTTCCAGGTCAAATGAAAATAGAAAAAGACTGGAGGGTGAGCGGAACGCACTATGAAAAAACCTCTCTTGCTTGGCTTCAAAAAATGGACAAAAATAAAGCTGAAGTTTTAGAGCTCTTTAAGAAAACTTATGGCGAAAGTGACGCCAACTCATGGTTCCAAAGATGGCGAATTTTTTTCATGTCGTGTGAGGTTCTTTTTGGCTTTAACCGCGGCTCTGAATGGGGAGTCTCTCATTATCTTTTTGAGAAGCCACAATGATTAAAGATTTTGGCGCCATTGCCTTATGCATTTTAACGGCGTATGTTATTGCTATAGCGGCTTCAGTTGAGGGGGTAATTTTTTATGGGCTTCCTGTAATTCTTTTTTGCGCTGTTGTAAGTTTTGTGACGCATTGGATTATTGCGGTGCCTTCATTAATTACAAGCTCAGAAAAATATTTTGACTTTACGGGAATGATTGCAACGCTTCTTGTTGTTTCAGCCTCAATGTTTGCGCTCTTGAGTTCTGGAGAAGAAGCCTCAATTCGTGCGGTGGTCGTTGCTACTTTTGTGTCTGTATGGACATTAAGGCTGGGAATATTTCTTTATAAAAGAATAGTGAAAGCTGGAGAAGACAGAAGGTTTAGAGACATTAAAAAGTCACTTCCAAAATTTTTAATGACCTGGACTTTGTCAGCCCTGTGGGTCTTCTTAACTACTGTAAATGCTATTACTATAATCGCACTGAACCCACTTGAGCCAGTTGGCGTATTTTTTGTTCTGGGAACAGTGCTTTGGCTTTTAGGCTTTGGCTTTGAAGTGGTTGCTGACAGACAAAAAAAGCACTTCAGTGAACAGCCTGAAAATATAGATAGGTTTATCAGTCATGGCCTTTGGTCTGTTTCTAGACACCCAAACTATTTTGGAGAAATTATCTTGTGGACAGGCATTGCAATCATCTCGTTGCCATTTCTATCAAGTTGGCAGTTTGTGAGCCTTGTCTCCCCTCTATTTGTGTTTCTCCTTTTGACAAGAATAAGTGGACTTCCTTTTTTAGAAGAGAAGGCTGAAAAAAAATGGGGAAAAGACAAAGCCTATGTCGAATACAAAAATAAAACACCAATACTGATTCCTTTTTTTGGAAAAAGACACTAACAAATTGATACTATATGGCTCTTGAAACTCCACAATACGAAGTAACCTCTGAACATGATGGGTTTGAAGTCCGCTGTTACAGTGAAATGATAATTGCCACGACATCAGTTCGCTCAGATTACAGAGGCTCTACATCGTCTGGTTTTAGAAGAATAGCTAATTATATTTTTGGCGGCAACGATAAGGAAATGAAAATTGCAATGACAGCCCCTGTAATTGCTGACTGTCCTTCAGAGGGGTTAGAGGCCTATAATATTTCTTTTGTTATGCCCAGAGAGCACTCATTAACAGATCTTCCTAAGTCCAACACAGAAAATGTTTCAATTCAAAAAGAAACTTTGGGCGAGGTTGCAGTATATGCTTTTGGGGGTTGGGCGACAGAGTCTAGAAGCAAGAGCTATCAAAAAAAATTTGCAACGCTTCTCCAGCAGAACAACATTGAAACATGCGGTGGCTTTATGGTTGCCCAGTTTAATGCCCCTTATGTAATTTCCATGTTTCGCAAAAACGAGCTAATGGTAAGAATTAAGAGATAAGTAATTTTTTAGTATCATATTCTTGTCTTTTCTTCCCAAAAACTAACCATAATTGGATCAGTAAAGCGAATAAAGGCTCATGACTTTTATTGGCATTTATTGCAGACACCATTAATCTCAACAGCCTGAGAATCATTAACTGCAAACTTGTTGCTATTAGGCAATGAGAGCTGTTCTGAGAGCTGACAAGACTCTTGTACGGATTTGCAGCTAGTGCAGTGAAGTAACACATGGAAATGGTGAGTGTGACTATCATTACAAACGAGATAAGTATTGCTTGAATCCATTTTATGCACAACCCCGATATCAATCCAAAAGTCTAAGACTCTATAAATTGTACTAATGTTAAATGAATAGCCTTTATCATTTAGCAAGTCTCGAAGCTCATACGCAGATAGATTTTTACTTGCAGAGCCTAGCTCGTCAATTATTGACATTCTTTGAGGCGTAGCACTTCTTCCCGACTCTAAGCATCTAGATATTAACTGGGTTTTGCTAATCATGAGCATCCTCAAGGTTATAGATATATTCCTCGTCGTCTTCACTAAAATACAAGGTATCAACCATTGCATCGCTAACAGTATATCCACTATCAGCAATATCAAAGCTTTGTGATCCTACAGATATTCTCCCATAAACGATTATTGGCATGTATAAATCACGAAATTTTGTTGGCTCACTTGAAACATCTACGAGAATTGTTTGGTTTAAGGGGGGCGGGGGTACGTGAATACATTGACCAGCCTCTGGAACAAGTAAAAACTTGCTGACATCAGTCCCAACATATTCAACTGGGACCATGAAGCCAGCAAGGACAATATCCACTCCCTCTAAAGATTCTTTAAGCTTTGTCCCAGCCGCTTCTAATTTGGCTTGAAATTCAGGGCTGCTATATGTTTCATAGGTTAAGTCTTCAGGAATAAAATCATAAGCATCTGCTGGCTCAAGGCTCAACCAGTTGTCTTCTATAGTAGTCAGTTGCTCATCAGTTACAACTACGGCAAAAGAGCTTATTGAGAAAAAAAGTAAAGCGGTAATTATTATTTTTTTTATCATTTAGCTTAATGTTTGATGTAAATTTTTTCTAAAAACCATGATTGCTGGAATCAAGCTGCTTAAGGCTCCAGCTAATAAAATAAAGCTAAAAACTTTAATTTCATCTATGCTAATCCACCTAAAAGAAGGTGAAACGCCCAAAGCCAGGTTTAACTGGGCGGCTGCAAAATAAGTGACAATTGTTACAAGAATAATTGCACCAATAATTGCTATCAGCCCAATTACAAGAGACTCACATATTACCATTATGGCTAAAAATTTTGGTGATGCCCCATTGGCTCTATAAATTGTCATTTCCTGTTTACGGTTATCTAAACTAGCAATAATTAAAGTGACCATTGCAATGAGACTGATTGTAATAATAATCCAACTTAAAAGCTGAAATCCTTTATCAACTAGTCTAACAATTGACCAAAGCTCTGACAATGCTATTCCAGGTATTACAGCAGATATCGCCTCTTTTGGATATTCTCTAATACTCTTGCTGAAGTTAAATAAAGTTATCTTTGACTTGAGGCCCACAAATGCAGCTGTAACAGTTTTTGGTTCTAAAGCATCAGCTGGAAGAGAAGACAAGTCAATATCATCAAGGCTGAATATTTTTTTCCCACTCATCCATCCAAGGTGAAGCAGCTCATAGCCTTTAAGATCTAAAAAAATAGCTTGATCAATTGGAGTTCCTGTTTTGTTAAGAACCCCAGTAACTGTGAATGAAAAGTCATCATGCTTGCTACCTATTGACTCAACTGAGCCATGGGTGACTTGAATTTCCGAGCCAACTTTATAATTAAGTCTTTCAGCAACATCAGATCCTAAGACTGCCTCTGATAATTCAGAAAATGCCACTCCATTCATAAAAGTCAATGATTGGCTATTTCCGTATTTAATGTGCTCAAAGTAATTTGGTTGAGTTGCCACAACCCTAAACCCCCTATGGCTATCTCCTAATGCAATTGGAACTAGCCAGCTTATATCACTTCTAAGCTTGACTTCATTGATAGTCTTTGTTGTGATGTTGTTTGTTGGCCGGCCAAGATGAAAAACAGTATATAAAACTAATTCAAGTGAGCTAGACCTAGGCCCAATAATTGCATCAACTCCTGAAATGCTTTGATTAAAGCCCTCTTCTGTGCCTTGTTGAATTCGTTCTATGCTTAACAGCAGAACCATTGAAGCCATCAAGGATATCGTTACAAGCGATGTTGGAATAATTCTTGAGCGCATAGATTTAAGTAAAAGACTAAGCATAGTGTTTATTAAAATCTATGACAGTGTCAAAGTAAGGTGCAATTGAGGCGTCATGACTTACCATAATAATTGCTTGTTTATTTGAATCGAAAGTCTCCATGACTTCGTTTAAAAATTTTTTAGTTGTGTCAGAGTCAAGGGCAGATGTTGGCTCGTCAGCAAGAATTAAATCTGGCTTGCCAATTAAAGCTCTAGCAGCCGCAACTCGTTGCTGCTGTCCAACACTTAAGCGACTTACTGGTATTTTTAATGCTTCTCTTTCAAGCCCCAAGGAGCTAACTAGTCTTACAACTTCTTGGTTTAAGTTGCTAACCTTAGATTTTCTAGATTGAGAGAATCTAACACCCAAAGCGATATTTTCTGAAACACTTAAAAATGGAATTAGGTTTAGCGTTTGAAAAATATAGCCAATGTGATCAGCCCTAAATTGATCTAAAAGCAGAGAGGACATTGTAGAGTAGTTAATGCCATCAAACTTAATATCACCCGCTTGAAGCTTTAAGGCTCCAGCAATCAGGCTGAGCAGGGTAGTCTTGCCACAGCCTGAAAAGCCACTAATCAATAATCGCTGTCCCCTTTTAAGCCCTATGTCTGGAAATACAATTTTTTTACCTTGTTGATAATGGTATTCCAGACCTAGCGTTTCTAGCATCAGATCCTCATTTAAAATATTACTTTATTGACATCTGATTTTAGGCTTTTTGTTATAGCTTTATTATTTATTACTGCCTCGAAGTTTAAAGTTTCTAGTTCGCTAAAGCGATTAAATGCATTAATTGTAATGCTTTTTAATTGGCTTGGCTCATTGCAAGAAAATTCATAGGCTAATTCAACATCTTTGTGGTCTCCTTCTGTTGAAACGTTGTGAAGTCCAGACTCAAAAGAAACTAAGTCACAATTAGCGCTTTCAGGAAGTGCAAATAATTGCGAATAATTTTGAAATTCAGCTAATGATTCATCTGATAAGGTTGGCTCGTCATGTTCATCATGCTCGTCATGTTCATCATGCTCGTCATGTTCATCATGCTCGTCATGTTCATCATGCTCGTCATGTTCATCAAATAATTGGACTATTGGCATTTCATAGGTAATAGCAACTTGGTTTTGACTGATAACCATTGATAAGTTGTTTAGTCCGTGGACATGCGCGTTAGCACGTCTTGCCTCTTCAGCACTTGCGAAGGAAGAAACTAACAGTAAAGATAGAAAGCTAAGTTTAAACATATGAGTCCCTGCTTGATTAAAACAGAATAATATAACGTAAACGCAATAGTATTGCAACAACTTTGCTGTTAATAATTACTCGGCGCTCGCGGATATCGTTGTAAAGCTCGAGAGATATCGAGGCAAGATAAAGTCAATAAAATGCTTTACAGTGTCAGCCTTCTCTTTTAAAAACTCAGCTGAAGATTTATGATTATTCACGGCATTTGATGCTCTATCAAGACTTAATAGCATCTGCCAAGACGCTGTAATTGTGCCAGCCATCATGAGCGTATCAAAGGCAATTTTTCCAACTAGCTCTTTATTGTCTGAGTGATTTAGAATAATTGTAATAGTGCTGTCAAGGTCATCAATAGATTTTGAAAAGCGTTTTAACTGAGAGACAGAAACTAACTCCGCAATTGCTGGATTTTTAGTACATTCTTTCATCTCTGAAATTAGCTCTCGGGCGCCCAATCCACCATCACTAATAATCTTTCTGCCCACAAGATCCATCGCTTGAATGCCATTTGTCCCCTCATAAATTGGCAAAATTCGCGCATCTCTTAGGATTTGAGCAATACCCGTTTCCTCAACATAGCCCATTCCTCCATGGCACTGGAGACTTAAAGAGGCAACCTCCTGAGCAGTCTCTGTGCACCAGCCCTTAACTATTGGGGTCAACAGTCCAAGCCTCCTTTCGTGTTTTTCTAGGTTCTCGAGTGGAAGCTTGCTTAAAGAGTAGTCTACCTCGGCACAAGCTGCATATGTTAATACACGAGAGCCCTGTGTGATTGACTTCATATTAGCTAACATTCTTTGAACATCTGGATGCCTAATAATAGGGCCAATATCTTTGAAGCCAGGGGCAACGCCTTGAACACGCTCATTGCAAAAACTAAGTGCTTGCTGGTATGCGCGTTCTGAAATTGAAACTCCTTGAAGGCCTACAGTAAGTCTTGCGTTGTTCATCATTGTGAACATGCACTGTATTCCTTTATTCTCTTCACCCACCAGGTAGCCAACTGCCCCATCTATTTCGCCATAGCTCATGACACATGTAGGGCATGCATGAATGCCAATTTTATGTTCAATTGACAATGCCTTTAAGTCGTTTGGCTTTCCAAGAGTGCCATCATCATTAACCAATATTTTTGGCACTAAAAATAGTGAAATGCCTTTAATTCCATCGGGAGCATTTGGTAGTCGGGCTAAGACCAAATGAATGATATTTTCAGACATATCATGCTCACCCCAGGTGATATAAATTTTTTGACCACGGATTAAATAGTGCTCTCCATTCTGAGTTGCACGCGTTTTAAGTGAGCCAACATCAGTTCCAGCATCACCCTCCGTAAGGTTCATTGTGCCGCTCCATTCTCCAGAGATTAGTTTTGGAAGGTAGCGTTGTTTGAGATCTTCAGTCGCATTGAGTGTGATAGCCTCAACTGCTCCTTGTGTAAGAAGAGGGCATAGGCCCCATGACATATTAGCAGAATGCCACATTTCTTGAACACTTGCAGCAACAACAAACGGGACGCCTTGGCCCCCATATTCAGGGGAGAATTGCAGTGATCCCCAGCCTCCTTCAACAAAGTGTCGGTAGGCCTCCTTAAAGCCCGCTGCAGTTGTGACTTTTCCTGAGTCATCTATCTTTAGGCCTTCTGAGTCACCAGACTTATTGATGGGCTCTATTTCTTCTTTGGCAAGCTTACCAGCAGCATCTAAAACAGTATCAATTATTTCAGCTGTTGAGCTATCAAGCCCAGTTTCATTACAAAGCTTTTCAATCTCAACAACCTCTTTTAAAACAAAGCCCATATCTTCAACGGGAGCAGTATAGTTTGACATCACTCTTCTCCTAGTTTTTTAATAGCCGCCCTTAATTCGTGCTTCTGAATTTTGCCCGTTGCAGTTTTTGGAAGCGAGCCAAAAACAACTTTTTTTGGCCTTTTAAATTTAGCCATGTTATCTTTGCAAAAAGCAATTAACTCGTCTTCAGATGCCTCTTCATTGGGCTTAAGCTCGACAAAAGCACAGGGCACTTCTCCCCATTTTTCATCTGACATTGCAACAACTGCAGCCTCTCCAACTGAGGGGTGCTGGTAAAGAACATTTTCGACCTCTACTGAGGAAATATTTTCGCCACCCGAAATGATAATATCTTTTGACCTATCCTTGATTTGGATATAGCCATCATTATGAATTACTGCCAAGTCACCACTATGAAACCAGCCGTTAGCAAACGCCTCCTCTGTGGCTTTAAGATTATTCCAGTAGCCCATCATGCAAGTATTGCAGCGAATCACAATTTCACCAATAGCTTCACCGTTGTGAGGAACGCGCTCACCAGTCTCTTGATCGATTACACTAACATCTTCAGTCATCGGAAACCTAACACCCTGCCTGGAGCTTAGTTTGGCAAGCTCTGCTGGACTTTCATTGAGCCATGATGCCTGAGGAGCTGCTTGAAGAATATGTCCATATGTTTCTGTCAGCCCATAGACATGCATAACGTTAAATCCTAACGACATCATGCTTTCTAAAACTTTCGCGGGAGGCGGGGCGCCAGCAGTCATTACCTTGATTTCTCTTTTAAATGATTTTTTTATCTCTTTAGAGGCGTTGGCAAGCATATTAAGCATTATTGGAGCCCCGCCAAAATGAGTGACTCGGTGCTCATCAAGCAAACTAAATACTTTTTCAGGATCAAAAGACCTGAGGCAAACTATGGTCCCAGCAAGAGCGGCCATTGTCCAGGCATGTCCCCAACCATTGCAATGAAATAATGGAACAGAATATAAGTAAACAGGATGGTTAGGAAGGTTCCAGCCAACAACAGTGCCCATGCTCATTAAATACGAACCACGGTGATGATAAACCACGCCCTTGGGCTTACCTGTTGTTCCAGAGGTGTAGCTAAGTGAGAGCGGGCTCCACTCATCGCTGGGCATTGTCCAGCTATAAAGAGGGTCTCCATTTTTAACAAGAGATTCATAGTCTATTGCTTCACTGGAGACGTCCGGCTGTGAGCTGGCAAAAGAATCATTTATTACAACTATCTTTGGACTAACTGAGGCTATAGCTAGTGCCTCTGAGGCAACACTATAAAGCTCTCTATCAACAAAGAGCATTTTTGCATTGCTATCATCAAAAATATAAGCGATAGTTGGAGCGTCAAGCCTGATATTTATCGTGTTTAGAATTGCGCCCGCCATAGGAATTGAAAAATGTGACTCAAACATTTCTGGTGTATTGAATGCGAGCACTGAAACGGTGTCTCCTGGCATGACACCATGGCCATTTAGACTGGAGGCAATTCGAACACACCTCTCTCTAGACTCTCTCCAGGTATAAGACCTATTTTCATAGAGAACAGACTGATGCTCTCCATAGATATCTGCAGTTCTATGTAAAAAAGAGATAGGAGTAAGGGGTACAAAATTAGCAGGATTTTTATTCATAGTCTTAACTGTTAATTTCTTAGAGTAACGCCATTATCTAGCATGGACACAATTCTTGCTTGAGTTTCTTGAGTTTGCGCAAGAGTGATAAAAGAAGAGCGCTCAGCATCTAAAATTTCCTGTTCAGAAAAAACAGTGCCTGCTGGGCAGTCACCTCCAGACATTATTCGGCCAATCTCGGTTCCAACAGTGACATCATGCGGTGTAAGCATTCCTTTTTTGTTGTTAACCTCAAGCCATTCTAGCATTTCTTTGAAGTGCTCAGCGCCTGATAAGGCAAGTGGGCTCCTTTGGCTAGCTTTTTTTGTGTCGTCAAGTTTTGAAAGGGCAATATTTAAAATTCGATCACGATTCATCTGAAATACATCATCAGCCCTTCGCATAGCTAATGCATCAGCCTCTTGAGGCGAGTTAGCTTTTCTACCCAGGCCTATATTCATAAATGATTTCCAAGCCCCTTTTTGCGTATCATTTAATTTTTCAGTCCATCGATAAAGCATTTCTTTACACCCACCTCCTGCTGGCACAACTCCAACAAAAGACTCAACTAGGCCCATCACAGAGTTGGCGTGGCTTACTACATGGTCAGCATGCAACACAACTTCAAATCCACCTCCGATAGACATACCTACTGGCGCAGCAATAACAGGAAGTTTCGAGTCTCTCATTTGAAGCATTGTATTTTGAAAATAGGTAAGAAAGGCATCAAGCCCATCGAAATCATTTTTTTCAAAGCATTCTCTAACACTCCAAAGGCTAACACCACAAGAAAAATGCTGAAAGTCATTGTGTACTATTACACCTCTAAGTCCTTTTTTCTCTGAGTAAGTAACTGCTTCAGAAATCATATCTAAGCTTTGACTGTCAAGTGCATTTGCTTTTGAATGAAACTCGACTATGGCTGCACCCTCATAT
>Ga0228634_1000636_pt1 | contig 24180 bp, 19 predicted proteins | sample 42DmetaG_FD_190063 | JGI IMG/M metagenome (GOLD analysis project Ga0228634, IMG submission 190063) | Seawater microbial communities from Monterey Bay, California, United States - 42D | ecosystem: Environmental > Aquatic > Marine > Coastal | place: USA: California | collected 2016-09-27 | reverse complement strand
ATATCATAATCAAGCTGTTCAATAACATAATTTGTGTTATTAGTAATTGTATAAGTGAACATACCATTTGTAGACGTATATGACATATGATTAAGTATTAATCAAATCTATATAAAACGAATATATATATATTTTATATAAATGATGGATAATACCGAATTATTAGAAAAATTAAAAACATCTATTGAACAAATGAATAAATACCACCAAATAGAAGTATTACGTATATTATCCAAGCAACTATGTAAATTAAATGAAAATAAAAGTGGAGTATATGTGAATTTAACTTATATAAGTAATGAAGTAATAGAAGAACTCCAAAAATACATAGAATATACAAAACAGCAAGAAGAAACTCTAAAAACAACTGAATACCAGAAAGAAGAATTCAAGACAGCATTATTTAATGAAAAAGAAGATAAAGATAATATTACATTATCTTATAGCGAAGTAACTCGGTAATGACAAGTACTATATACAATAAATTGTTTCAAATAAATAATGTATGTATGGAAAAAACAAACGATGAATTGTTATGTGAATTATCACCATATATGTTAACAATTAATAATAAAGAATCTGTAAACCATGCAAATACATCTGTAGATTTAACAGATGTTAGTACAACACCAAATGAAAATAGACAAGAAGTTGAATCAATAAAAAAAGATATTATATCACCGTCTCAACGAGATTCATTATTTTGGTGTATTTATATAGCGATTCACGAATATAAAGAATATAATGTAATTCGTAATAATCATAATACTCGTGAAATAGAATGGAAACAAGAATTATCTAAAAAAATCACATCTAATCCGACAAAAATAAAAAATTCAAATCATAAAACAACAAAGGCTAATGTATCAGAAATATTATCAGATTTGATGACAAATCCATATAAAACGGATATTTTATGTCTTATCGCTATAACTGTCTATTACAATATAAATATTATAATTATGAATGATGCAAAAAATTTGCGATTTGAATTTATTACAAATGCGACTGATGATGCAAACACCTATTTATTTAATAAAAATGATAAAAATTATTATAGTATGCAAATAGACCCGCTTTTGGAGTTTGAACTCGCGGATATTCGTAATACAAGTTATTTGATAGAAAATAATGAAAAACCAATAAAATCAATAGGGTCATATAAGGTAGATAAGTTAGAACAATATGTAAAGCAGTTTGGATTGTATAAAAGTACGGAAAAATACAAAAAGACAGATTTGTACAACTTACTAAGAGAGTTTGTTACAGGATTTACAATATAATATCAAGATAAATACTGTTAGAAAATTGAAATAGAAATAATATATGTTATATTTATATACAATATATTATAATGTCTGGGAAAACTATGCAAAAAATGGATTCACCGCATCAGAACCCCAAACAATATCTACATAAACCATCACATGAACAAAAGGAGGAGTTTGAGCGAATAGTTCAATACTATTTAGAAAGTAATCCTATGATGAGTACAAATGGTAAAATAAGTGAGCTTGAAATTAGGTTTAATACCGACCTAAAACATTCAAAGCCAATTTCAAAAATAGACTATGATAATGTAGTAAAACAATTATATGCAAATGGGTTTGTTCCAGAGGTAGATGATGGTATTCATATGTTACGTATACAAAATCAGTATATTAACCAAGACGGACTACAAAAAACATCTAATTTGAGAGCAGAAATCACTGGTTTGGATTTAATCCAAGAATATTGTCGTACAAATAGTATCCAGAAGTTGATAGATATGCCATCTACTACATTTGAAAAGCTGAAGTTCACTCAAAAGCAGACTGCAACAAAAAGTTCTGGTGAATATATTAATAAAGTACGTGTACCTGATTTTAATTTTAAGGTGTCTTACCAAACGGAACAGGATTTTATGGTAAATTCTCAATATTGTCGTAAAACATTGGATAAATGGAATGATTCATTAAAAACCTTTCGTTCTATGAACCGTGTGCGATTTTGTCATCCTGATTTACCAATATTTGCCGACTTGACAGTTATAAAAACATCTGATTTTACATTAGACAGGGATAAAAATCCAATATTAATACCCAAATATACAATCCAAGATTCCAATCTCTTTAATAATGTAGAACAATATGAAGTAGAATTGGAAATAGATAATTATCGTGTTGGTCTTGGAACAGAATATAATAATATGCAAAAATTAATGGCTGCATTACGAAAATCTATTCGTGTAGTACTTTGTGGCATTCAAAACACCAAGTTTCCTATATCATATAAAGCCCGTGATAATATTTATCAATCATATATGCGTTTATTATTACCAGAAGATGATGTAAATAAGAAAAATATGGAAATAAAACGATGGGTAAAACCATCAAATTTTATTGGTCCTGGTTCGATAACATTACAAATGGAACATGTAACAGATACTGTAGAAAATACAAATAAGTTAATTCCTAATATTCGTAATCGGTATACTGTAACAGATAAAGCGGATGGTGATAGAAATTTATTGTATATACACGAAGACGGTAATATTTATTTAATTGACACAAATATGAATATAACATTTACTGGAACAAAAACAACAGAGAAGACTACATTCAATAGTATATTAGATGGTGAATTAATCAAATATGATAAACATGGTAAATTAATAAATTTATATGCAGCATTTGATATATACTATATTCATGAAAAGACGGTAAGGGATTTGCCATTCTTATCCCAAGGCGAAGAATCTGGGGTAGAGTTAGACCATCGTTTATCATTATTATATAAATTTGTGAATGTTTTAAATCCAATCTCTATATTAGAAACAGGTACAAAAGAAGTTCATTCCAAAAAAATTCCATGCGGTTTTCATATTCAGTGTAAATCATTTTATTATGACTCAGCAAAAAATACTATATTTGATGGATGTTCTACTATATTAACAAATAAAAATGATGGCATATTTGAATATAATACAGATGGGTTAATTTTTACACCCGCAGACTTGGCAGTAGGTGCAAATTCAGTTGGTGAAAAATCTAAAATAAAGAAAACATGGGAATCTTCCTTTAAATGGAAACCAGCCGAACATAACACAATTGACTTTCTGGTAACTGTAAAAAAAAATAAAGTAGGAAAAGATGAAATACATCATGTATTTCAAGATGGTAAACAAGTGGATAGTGTACAAACCGTATCTCAATACAAAACTCTGGTGTTAATGACTGGATTTACTGAGAAACAACATAGTATAATGAATCCGTACCAAAGTATATTGGATGATTTGATATCGGATGTTGGTGAAGTAAGTGAAGATGAATATAAACCAGTTCCATTTCATCCAACGGAACCCCGTGACCCATACGCTCATTTATCAAATATTATGTTGGTTGAGAAAAACGGCAAACATATAATGCAAACAGAAGAAGGTGATATATTTTCAGAGAATATGATAGTAGAATTTAAATATGTGATATCAAATAAATCTACATGGAAATGGGTGCCAATTAAGGTTAGATATGATAAAACTGCTGAATTATTAGGGGGGGTTACAAAAAATTACGGAAATCCATATCATGTAGCTAATAGTAATTGGCAATCTATTCATAACCCGATTACAGAAGTAATGATTAGTACTGGTCAACATATTCCAGAAAGAGCAGATGATAATGATGATGTATATTATAGTCAAACCAGCGAAGAAACTACTACTCAACCGTTGCGGGATTTTCACAATAGATATATAAAATCCAAATTAATATCATCAGTGTCTAACCGCGATGATACATTAATTGATTATGCATGTGGTGTAGGTGGTGATTTGGCAAAATGGAAATATGCGAAATTAAAATTTGTATTTGGTATTGATTATGCTTACGATAATATTCATAATGCTAACAATGGTATATGCGCACGATATATACAAGAAAAGAAGAAAAATAAACAATATCCTGATGCTTTATTTATAAAAAGCGACAGTGGAAAAAATATAAGATCACATGAGGATATAAATACAAGTCAAAAAGATAAACAAATTATAAGTGCTGTCTTTGGTACGGGTCCAAAAGATGCAACTGTATTAGGTAAAGGTGTATATAAAAATTATGGTATAGCTGATTCTGGGTTTAATGTTAGTTCATGTCAATTTGCGATGCATTATTTCTTTGAAGATAGCAAAACCGTTCATAGTTTCTTACGAAACTTATCTGAATGTACAAAGGTTAATGGATATTATATAGGAACCTGTTATGATGGGGAAACAGTATTTAATTTGCTTAGAAATAAAGAAAAAGAGGAAAGTATTACTATTTTTAAAGGTGGACAAAAAATATACGAAATTACAAAACAATATGATAAAACTGGATTCCCTGACGATGATATGAGTTTAGGCTATGGAATTGATATTTACCAGGAAAGTATCAACACACAAAAGGTATTCCGTGAATATTTGGTGAATTTTAATTATTTAATACGGGTAATGGAAGATTATGGGTTTGTATTAATCACACCAGATGAAGCAAATCATATGAATTTACCAAATAATACTGGATTATTTGACGAAATGTTTACACAAATGGAACAAGAAATTGTTATGCGACCACACATAAAGTCTAATTATAGATATGCATCAAATATATCTACTGAAGAAAAACAAATATCTTTTATGAACCGGTATTTTGTATTTAAAAAGGTTCGCAGTGTAGATGCAAAGCAGCTTGGAGAAATTGTCAATAAACAAACTGATATCGTTGATAAAGAGGGTATTGAAAATATCCAAGAAAAACTGCCAGTAGAAGTAAAACCTATTGCAAAAAAAACTAACAAAAAAATTGTACTAAAACAATTCTCAGTGGAACAACAAGTTGACGGGGAAACACCAATAACTGCAATTAGTTCCAAACCTAAGTTAAAAATAGTCGGTAACGTTGATTAATAAATTTGCATTACATCAAATGAAAACAATATAAATATTATTATGCTATTTATATTATCACAATGTCTTTTTATGTATTACCCAAGAATTCTTTTTTAATTCATAAACATATTGATTTTATTGAAACTGATTCTTGTCCAGAACCAGTTGTTTCAAATTCATTATCTGAATATTTATATGAAATCAAAAAAAAGATAGAAGAAAGAGATACACAATGGGACTCATATAAGAAATATACTAATCCATATGAATATATTCATACTGTTGTTCCGCATAAGAAAAAAAGCATAGCTAAATACAAACCATTATCTCGTTCCTATTTTAAAATGATAGAACTCATTCATACATTTCAATTAGCTCAGTCTACGACTCCAATTACTACATTTCATTTGGCCGAAGGTCCTGGTGGATTTATTGAAGCAATTTGTACGAATCGCAAAAATAAAAAGGACCGTTATATTGGTATGACATTACAGGATGAAACCCATGACCCAACTATACCCGGTTGGAAAAAAGCAGAATCGTTCTTAAAACAAAACCCAAATGTATATATAGAAACTGGGAATGATAAAACTGGTAATATTTTATCATTAACTAACTTGGTTGGATGTAAAGAATCATATAGTTCGTCAATAGATTTAATTACTGCAGATGGTGGTTTTGATTTTTCTACTGATTTTAATAACCAAGAAATTTCTATAGCAAAGCTTTTATTTGCTCAAACTTGTTTTGCATTAACTATGCAAAAACAGGGCGGAACATTTATATTAAAAATTTTTGATTGTTTTATGCAACATACAAGTGATATATTATGTATATTAACTTCCTTCTATAATAAAGTATTTATAACAAAACCGCATACAAGTCGTTACGCTAATTCTGAAAAATACATTATATGTAAAGATTTTCTTTTACCCTCATGTGAACGATTTTTTCCTTTTATTAAACGAGCTTTTACCAAAATGGTATCAAATACTACAAATACATCATATGTTCACCGATTTTTAAATTGCCCAATTCCATTATGTTTTGTTTCAAAAATTGAAGAATATAATGCTATTCTTGGACAACAACAACTTGAAAATATTCATTATACGTTATTATTGATTGATAACCAATATAATCAAGATAAAATAGAATCCTTAATGAATACAAATATACAGAAGTGTATTTTATTATGTACTAAAATTGGAATACAACATAATAATTTCGCAACGAACCCTGTTAATATCTTTTTAGCGTGAATTAATTCTTATAATTCTCATTATATTGATGCTTTCATATTATAAAGCATCAATTATGTATATCTATGATATTTATATTGCATTTGCAAATGTTGTCACCGTACATTCTTTCATTTCAGTTGAGTATTTTGGAAAAGTAGGTGTTTTCTTCATAGGATATCCTAATTTATCCTTTACCGTATAACCAGGTGAAGGTACACCATATGCAAGTGCATTTGCTACAGATGAACCTAAACCTGCCGCGTTACGGTAGGCAGCTGTTGAATTAGTGATAGAATTATATTTTTTTCGTGTAATTAAATCACTCGCAGATACACCTCCTTGTTGAGCAAATTGGGGATTGTTTGGTTTGTAGTATAATTTTACATATAATGGTTTAATACCTGGCGTAGTGTTTGATGTAGATACTTTATATGGTTCAGCACTTGTTGTATTATCAGCAGGATAAGTAGCAGGTGTAAATCCTACTGCATTTTTAAATACATTATCTTGTATGATAAATTGGGGATATATTCCCGCTGTTTCGGGCATTGTCCAAGTAGCTGTACCTGGTATTGTATAACTGGCTGATGGAAAAACATCCTCATCTATACGATAGGATTGCAATTCAATTTGTTTACTATTATTATTATATGCAAATTGCATTGCATATGAGATATTAGAACTATAATATTCATCTGTATTACCTGTTTGGTCTTTGATTAAATAATGTAAATTTGTAAACATTACTTGTTTAAATATACGATTTATATCTTCTAATGCATAATACCCAGCAGGTATTGCTACATCATACTCAGTATTATCTACTATCCATTTATATTTGAATTCAGCACCTTCTACTACCTGATATTTTTGGCATTGGTTGAGACCTTGTGCTGTATATACATTAGCAGATGCTAAACTTGTACCTGGTTTTGCCGTAGAATCACCTTGTCTTATATAATTATATTGGTTTTGAGCGAATGTGCGGTTACGACTTGATAAATATTGGGATGAAGTTGTGTAATATCTATCATTTAGTGTACCATCCATAAATTTTCGTTTTATCATCCCACTGCTACGAACACGGTTTCGTGCATTTTCTGCAGGAGATAATACTACACTACAATTTTCGTATGTTTCACACGTATTATTTGGTAAAGTTATGTCTATTAAATTCTCTAAACCACCTATATTTGTGGCTGTAGAATTCATTATTGTCCCACTTGGACGATTTACTATGTCAATCTTTATTGAGGATTTTGAACCGCAGCTTGAATTATCAATACTCGCTATTTCACGTCTATAGTGTTTTAAAGGTTTTGTTTTCAAAAATATATTTTCACCATTCGTTATTTGTCCATTTTTTTGTATAGAAGAACTAATTTGATTAAATGTATTTCCTTTCCAAGAAATAAGAGGTATAGGATTTAAACTTAATAGGGCAGACATAAATATACTATATACCGATAGAATTAATATTTCTATTAAACCCTAATAAAAATAATGGGGTTACTATATTAAATATAATGAACGTCAACTTATATACATCTCAATTTATGACTGATTCTGTGTCATGGTTAGATACTAAAAATAATACTATTATGTCTGGCGATTTTACCAAATTATCTTATATTTTACCACATATGACTATGAACGGAATTTATCTGGAATTTCCTGTTGAACTCACTAAAATAGAAGTTATTTCCGATAAAACGCAAATTAAATTCTTTCCTCATACTACGTCTAATATTTCAACCATAAAAGAATTCTCAAAAATAGAGTTGAAGATATTAGAAAATTATATTTTAACGAAACAAAAACAACTTAATAAAGTTCTTCTATTATCTAAGCAACTTGCATCTGGTTTTATGAAAGTATATAAAGAAAACCACTTATCATCCAGTAAAACACCGAATTCTTTTTGTGTAAAAATATCAGGTGTTTGGGAAACAAAGGATGAATGTGGATTAACTTACAAATTATTTGGAGGGACCTGTCTTCCTTAATTATACAAACATAGATATTTTACCACGTCTTTTTTTAAATACTGTATTACCTTTTCTTAGGTCATGAACTGTATTATTTTTGCTATTTGGTTCTGTTAATGATTTAAACTCAGTTATGTTAATATAGTTATTTTCTTCATCAAATTCATATTTTATCTCAGTGATTGTATTTACTCCATCTCTTGTTTTTTGAATAACAACTTTATCATGTTCTCCACGATTTACTATCTTATGTAATCCATCAGTTAATTGTAATATATTTTTATCCATAATCGGATAAAATACAGACCTATCTATGTGTAATCCACAAGCGTTCACGCGGTCTTGAAACATATTATCTTCAAACCCCCATGCCCATAAATTTGGAAATCCATTTGTTTTTTCATAATCATCACCTTTTATTGATACAATACCACCTAATGTAAATTTATATCCATAAAAATGTTTCACAATACCGTGTGTTGTATCATAATTTAAGAAATTCTTTGTATACGGCATTGTATCTACATCATTAAACACAAATGTTATTTTTTTATAATCGTTTGGATATTTTTCTTTCATTGCAATAAAACCTATGTTTTTCATCCCTCCGCGATTGAAATCACGACTATCACACTGATGTGCAAAGTATATTTCATAATCTTCTTTTTTTATATTTTCTAATACATATTTCATTTGACGCATAAAAAAATGTTTTTGTTGTTCCCTATCACGATACGGTATAATAAATATTAATTTTGGAATATGTATTGTAGTTTCAGCTGGTTTTATTTCAAGTTTTATATTCTCTTCGTCCATTAAATATATAATATCTGTTGACTTTTTATTATATATTTACACCAATCTTATTATTGTTTTTATTTTTGATACTTCTTCAGTATTACTTCTGGTATTAACTTATCCTTAAATGTTTCCAATTTCTTAAAACACTTATTTATAGTTACTTCACTTACTCCAGAGATTTGCTTTATATCTTTCTTTGAGGATGAATTGTCACAATTAATCGCTACAAAATATACTATTCCTGCCGCGATTGCATGGGGAATATTATCGGTTATTATTTGTAACTGTTCAATTTTATGTGTTACAAATTTGGCTAACATTATTTGTTCTGGATTGAAATTTAATCTGCTACAATATCTTTCTATAAATGAACTTGGTAGTGTAATTTTCAACATGGTTTGCTTTGATGGGTCTAAATCTCGTTCAATATTATGTAGAATATTCACAGCCATTGAACACCCTGTTGTTGCACTTGTCTTATCTAATTTAAAGATTTGTGCTATTTCATGGGATGTACGAGGGCATCCATTTAATCTACATGATATGTACAATGATGCTGCCTTTATACCATCACGATTTAATCCGCGAAACATCTTTTGTTCTGATATATCTTTATGTATGGTCATCGCATTATCTATGAATATTTTGGGAATTCCTGCATTTTGTGCCATTACTGTTATGAATTGAAACTCATCGTACAACGATTTTTCTTTATGTGGCATGGATTGCCATTCTGTCCATTTACGAATCTTTTTCATTTCATATGATGACGTATGTGATGATAGCACTTTACACCCAAACGATGATTGTACCAACAACGGATTTATTGGATTTCCACAACGGGTTGGATCTGTTGAATTTTTATCATCTGCACCATAAAAACGCCATTCGGGTGAATAGTCTAAAACTTCTTTATAAATAATACCACACGTATCGTTTGTACATGTTGGAAATCCATCATCCATTATCATTAATGGGAATGAGCAACTCATACACAAATCGTTATCTTTAGGCGTTGTATATACACATTCAACATCATTTGCTGGCGAAGAATTATTTCCACTCTTGTCTAAATCATATATATCCCATAATTTTGCTTTTTCACGATATGATATTTCTGTTTTCTTCTTCTTTGTTTTTGCATTTATATGACGTTTTTCATTTATATTTGGCGTTGATTGAACTATTATTGGAACTGACCCTATTATGCGCAATTTACGGATTGTTGTAGAAGTCATTGATATATTTATACTAATTATATTATATATATTTAATCAATTTTTTTGTATTGATAATACAAACGCATAGATATTATTATGAATAATCTTCCAATACCTCCAATGCCTGGAATGGGTGCAATGCTTGGAATGGGTGCAATGCCTCCCGAAGGTGATGAACTAAAACAATTGTGTCTCAATCAACAAACAGATGATGTAAACGACGAATGGGAAACAGAATTAAAGGACAAAATGCCTCAAGAGATAAAGGAAATTATGAATGCAATATGCCAGCGATTAAGTACGGATGGGGGTTTAAACTCTTGTAATGATGATGATGCAGAAGATACGGTTAAACTTGTTGATTATATGACAAGCGAAACCGAAAAACTTATACGAGAATTTATTAGTGGCGATGAAACTGAAATCTCACATCATTTATTACATTATGTTCCTACCTTGCCAAAACTCACGCAAGGTGGCGGTGGTAACTTGTTTGGTAATAATTGTACACCCGATAATACAGCAAAATATGTTCAAACCGAGCAAGATAAATTTTTAACAAAAGACAATCTTGACCACTATAATAAACTGTTGCCTATGGAGATTCAAGTTCATAATAATTCCATCAAACTATTCGACAAAAAACTAATTGGAAATAATAAAGATGATGAAATTAAACAGTTTAAAACAAAACAAGAAGAATCACGTAAAGAAATATCAATTAAAGAGGATCAACAAACACTTATAACCAGTTATGATAAGAATACTGGTGAAGGAAAAGACCAATTATTAAAAGCATTTGGTAAAGATATGGAAAGCTTGGAAAAAGAATTTAATGAGAAAAATAATTGTAAACATGAAGATTCTAATGAAACATCCAGTAGTCTTACAAATACTGCAGGTAATCTTGCTACAACAGCCTTGGAAAATAACCCTAATGTTATCTTAGCAAAAGGTGTAGGTAGTGTTGCAAGTGGTGCTGCAAGTGGTGTAGGTAGTGTTGCAAGTGGTGTAGGTAGTCTTGCAAGTGGTGCTGCAAGTGGTGTAGGTAGTCTTGCAAGTGGTGCTGCAAGTGGTGTAGGTAGTCTTGCAAGTGGTGCTGCAAGTGTTCCAGACGGTGATGCAAATGTTGCAGCCCTGAAAAATACCAAAAAATATGAAATAGAAGATGGTGACGCAAAAACAATTTTAAAACATTATACAAGCCACTTTATAAAATTATTAAAATGTGATTCTAATACTGCAGAGTTATTAAAGACAAAAATAATAGATACTATGTTTATATCAATAAAAAATAAATTAATTATAAATAAACAAGAACTTTTCGGTAGTATTGCAAAAGAAACAACAAAACACTGTATTGAAAAACGAATAGCTTTAATTAAACCGACAATAGAGGTATATCAAAACATTATTAGTACCGCACCTGCACCCGAACAGATATTACCCAATTATTTACGATTAATATTAGAGCTGTTTGTATATAATCATTATAATGATTTGTTAAATAGTGAAAAGTTACCATTAACTACTGTTGAATTATCTATTCATATAAATAAATTAAAAGATATTGTTGGAATAAATGAATCATTGAAAGGATTGACTGATAATTCTGTAAAGGAAATAATAGATTTAAATAAGGTGCCTTCACCAAAAACAGAAGAAGAAGAAGAAGAAACAAATAATAATGAAGAGGCATTAAAACAGTTTAAAAAATTATTTGAAGAAGAAGAACTTGAAGAAAAAAAGGGTGGTGGCAGAAAAAAACACACACGTAAAAAGAAACGTCATCATAAAAAACGTAGGTCAACCCGTAGATATAGATAAATTATATATTTTTAATAAAATATATAATACGTAGCATGATACAACTGTTTATTACTTTCTTTTTTTCATAGTAGTTCGTCTATTGTACTTTAATGGTTTGGTAACTTTTTCAAATATTTTTTGAAACAAATCATCTGGTAAAACTTTTGATTCAGTTTTTCTAAAAACTCTGGAATTATTATCTGCATTATTGCCTATATATAATCCAGTGGGTACAACAAGACCTTCAAACCGTTTTAATTCATCAGTTGGTTCAATATCTAAACCGTCACCTCCAAACATTAAATCGTTATTTTTTTTTTCATTATGTATGCACGTGTTTAATGGAATACCAGATATAGGATTCGCGAATTGGTTGCTATATATTATCTCTTTTGCAAATGAATCATAGAATTGCATTTTATATATTATAATAGATTGATATTTTTTTTCGGTATTATACATCGCAAGATTTTTTATAAGTACGTTTTATATCACTACTTGTAGTAACTTCACGATTATCTTTTAAATATTGTATAATAAACTCAACCTGTGTATCATCTTTAATTAAATCAGCTAAACAACGTTGAATATACCCAAATGTAATTGTAGAATATTCTTTTTTTTCATGTAGACGTAATTCACCGTCACTAATGGTAATTTTATTTTTTGCCAAATTATGATTGTTCATAAAGTCGCATATTTGATGATTTAATTGTGACTTCATTTCACGTAATTGTTTTGTTTTTTCATTAACAATTTTAAGTTGACTATCCATAACAACCCATTTTTTTACTTTTTCTATAAATTCAGGTTTTGTTTGTATTTGTTCAATAATATTGTCACTCATGATAATATTATAATAAAGATTATATTTTAGTTCTTATACCGTAATTAATGTTTTTTTGATTTACGTTTTCTTCCACCTTCTTGGACTTGAGCAGCAGGGTTAACCTCTGTACCCTTGGCTATATCATCTATTTTTACAGTATCACTATTGAATTGATTAACATGTATAGCTCCATTAGTCCCAACATGTTGGTTATTCATATCACCAAATACAGTTACACCGTGTTCAGCAGCACCACTACCTCCTGTAAATATTAATTTTTTCATCCAATTTTCTCTGGTTAATTTTTTATCTTTATTTTTACGTTTTCTGGTTCCTTTACCTACAGCACGATTATTTTTTTTATTAGATTTATTTAATTTATTTTTACGACTAAAACGTTTAATTCCCATTATAACTTATAATTATATTTTATTCATACATATATACTTTACTATGTTTTATAAAATTTAATATTTTTAATAGTAAATATAAATTAGCTAAAATAGCTATAAATAAAAAAATATTATAAAAACAGATTATCCATATGTATAAATACATTTCATTATATATTAAATCTCCAATTGGACTTAATACTGCCTTGATATCTTTACGCGAATCTTCGCTATACAAATAATTAATACATGAATCTTTTATATTTTTCATACTTGATATAATACTTATAGTACTGCATTAATAGAATAAATATATTTTAACGCAATTCGTACAATTAATAGAATATATTTGTAGATAAATAATAATAAAGATACCGCTTAAAATAACTATAATGGATAGTATATTAGAAGCGACTGATAATTTTCAATTTAATTCTGTTAAATTATCTAAACCTAAAAGTACAGCAGGTGGTAATTGGTTAATAAAGTTTGGTATAAATAATAACCCTTTTTATTTACAAACCCCAAAATGTAATACTCGTAATGGGTTTTTAAAAGCAGGTAAACGATATTATACAGATTTGGTGTTTTCTAATGATGATGATGTGTTTATTCGATGGATGGAAAATTTGGAAAATATGTGCCATGACCATTTACATGAAAATCGTGCAATATGGTTTGATAGCAAATTAATGTTGGAACGGCATGATATAGAAAATTATTTTACTTCACCTATGAAAATATATAAGACTGGAAAATATTATATTCTACGCGTAAATGTAGAAACCAATTTAGGTGTTCCTACATTAACCATATACGATGAAGCTAATAATAAAGTAGAAATTGATGCTATTACTGATAAACAAGATATTATTAGTATTTTAGAATTTAAAGGTATAAAATGTTCATCTACAAGTTTTCAAATTGATATTGAGATGAAACAAATGGTAACGATAAAACCAGTGAAAATATTCTCAAACTGTGTCATACGCTTACCATCACAAACTGGTGATTCGGCTATTTACAAAGAGGAAGAACAAAATAATTTAGATAAACCAATGTTGAGTTATAACAATAATAATTCAGAAAATACTGATATTGATATTCCTACTTTAGATAAACAGAGTTTAAACCCAGAAAATGAGAATACAGAAAATACTGATATTGATATTCCTACTTTAGAAAATTCGGATGAAATAGGTGTAGGGTCTTTAGACAAAGATATTAATGATACTCAAAACTTAGAAATAGCGATGGTATCTACTGAACCTGAAATAAATGATATAGAGACAGAAACAACTCTTTTAGAAAAACATGATGTAAATATAGATAATCAGGATGAATCAATAAATAATGTAGATGAAAAAAATGACTTACTTGTAGATACAAATGAATTACAAGAATTCAACATAGATTTAGATGATTTAACGGAAGATGTTAACATAAATATTAAAAAAGACAAAGATATATATTATGAAATGTATAGAGAAGCTTGCAGAAAAGCAAAAATCGCGAGAGATTTAGCACTTTCTTCCTATTTAGAAGCAAAACGTATAAAAAATCAATATATGTTAGATGATTTAACAGAAAGTGATGATAGTGATGATAGTGAAAATGAAGAAATGGAAGAAATTTAATAATAAAATAAAAAAGTTTCATTTGTAAGACGTCTCATCACAGATTGTTTAGATAAAATGTTATTTTAGATAAATAATTTATCAACCGTTATTATATAAACAGAATGTTTCGCACAGTCCTCTCAATTTTAAAACAGTCATTTAATGGAATGAAAACATTCTTCACACCTCAAAGAGTTGTGGGAATTCTTGTATTTTTATTATTAGTTTGGTTAATTAACCAAAATTTCAGCAGTAAGATGGCTGTTGCCGAAAAAATGGAAGACGGTACCAAAGATACCGAGAAAAAACCTGAATCTGTAGAAGCCGCCTCTGATGGTTCTGGTAGCACTGCTTCTGGTAGTGGATATGCTACACACGAGGTAGCCAATCCTACCGATTTATTACCCACTGATGAAAATAGTCAATGGTCTGCATTAAATCCTAATGCTGCCAAGCCTGGAGATACCGCTATGCCTGACTTATTGAAGGCTGGTCACCACATTGGATTAGACACAATTGGTCAAACTTTACGCAATGCTAATTTACAACTTCGTTCCGACCCCATTGTCCCCAAAGCCGAGGTTGGTCCATGGAACCAAAGCACCATTGAAACCGATTTTGCTCGTGTTCCCCTTGAGCTTGGTCCCACCAAGTAAATAGTTTACATCCATTAATTCATTATATAGTAATACATAATGAATTTAACGCGTTTATTTAATTTAGTCATGATTAATTTTTAACATTATATATTATATGTTCTACGTTGCCGAATTTCTAAGCGGTGGATTAATCACTGTTTTATTCTCATATGCTTCATCTCTATATAAAAATCATCCTGCATATATAAAAATAATCGCATTTTTATGGGGTATGCCTATATTGTATTTTTATATCTTATTCATTTCTATGTCTATTAGTGAAGAAGCAGCAAAAGACATAACCTATCATGCATTATTTGGTATGGTATGTTCCATATTTATTATGATAACAACACTCGTATTACTTACATATTCATATAAATATAACTACAGTAGTCAATATATTATTGGAATAAATATAGCATACCTATTATTCGTAATTCATATTTATTTATGGTACAAATTATACCAATAATACTGTAACTTTTAATCATGTTATAATATATAAATCATGGATAAATATGAAATTTTAGGATTCTTATTAACAGGCATAGTTATTATTGGTTGTCTATACATATATTTTGATAATTATGGTGCATTTGATTTAAAATGTATTGTATCCACTGTTGATGGTAATGAATATTGTGTACGCGAACGTAATAAATTACAAGAGGCGGCTGATTTATTGGCAAAAATTACTGAAAAATGTAAACAACTGGTTGATTATGTTTATGGTAAATTTCCTGATCAAGAAAATGTTCAACGTTTATATACTAATTTCAATCCTAAAAAGGTTATGGAAACATTACCCACAAGTAAATTTACAGCATATAGTGAAAATAAAGGTGAAAAAATAGCCTTTTGTTTAAATAAAGAAAAACAGGAAAATGAGGTGTTAATTGATGAAAGTACATTAACATTTGTTGCTATACATGAACTCTCACATGTTATGACCAAATCTATTGGGCATAAAACTGAATTTTGGCAAAACTTTAAGTTCTTATTAGAACAAGCAAAGGAAGCTAATATACATAATCCTATTGATTATAAGACTGCCCCCCGCGAGTATTGTGGAATGAAAATACATGATAACCCTTATTATGATGCTTAGACCATCACTTAATGATATCAATATTGCTAATAAAATAATATAAAAATATTTTTTATATTATAGAAAAATAGGTATATAATCTATAAGCATCTGTATATATGGAAGATACAGGCAATATTGAATCTATTATACAATATGAAGAACCCATTCCTACGAAAGACATTATAAAGGTTTGCATTTTAAATGATTCAAATACTATTCAAAAAATGGTTGTGTTTCAAGGAAGTACAAGACCTGTTAGTAGAGATGATGATATATTTAGTGAGTATGAACAATTACAAAATAATGCTACTGATTTTACTATTCAATCGTCCAGTATGCAACTTCATCCAGATGACTCTATTCATATTATTAAAAAAAAGATTTTACATGAACTTGACATGCCATTATTATCATATAGTGAGTTATATTTGTTTTCTAAAAAAAACATTACAATCCATTTGCATCAATTGTATTTAGAAATTACCAAAAATGAAACAGTACCTTTAACAAAACCGATTATTGGACAATTATTAGTCAACCTTGAAATCTTTGATAAAGATACATCTACCTACTTTTCAAATATGGAACAACCAACATACACATTTGCTGAGTTTATGAAAGGATTTGCAAAACATACACATGATATTAATATTTCTATACCCATTGGACGACGTTTTGTAAAATCCAGAGAACTTTTGTATTCAGCAAATCCATTCAATGTATTAAGTAATCCAGAACTTGTATTCCATACTACTAATAAAAATGCATTGTTATCCTTTGAAAACCATTTATTATTATCTTACGGGAATTTGACGAATAATACTTTATATGTCTGTACAGCTGAGTCCGTTTTTAAATATAGTGAGAGACAGTCTATATCAAGTGATTATTTTATACAATTATATTATCCATTATTGTCAAAATTAGAGATATTAACTACTGATGAGTTAATTAAACAAAAGCCTACTTTAATAAAAGATACTAAGAAACTTATGAAACCAAAATTATTCAAAAAATATAGAAATATTGATACCTTTTATAATCTTTATAATAAACAACCTGAAAAACTACCCTATTCTAAAAATGGTATTAATAAATTTCATATGGTTTTGCACCCTATTACAAACATCATATTACCTCTTGAATATATTTTTAAACAAATTCATGCAACTAATGATGTTCCTTATATAAAATATAATTCTGGATTACGTAGAGAACCCATTTATCGTTTATATACCAATACGAGAACCAAAACTGGAAAAAAAATACCACTACTATCACGAACCCAAATTATGTCTTTTTCTAAAAATTTGAATAAGCCAAAACAATTATCTTTTGTTACACAATATACATATGAAAACACAACGGAATATATTTTATTACATGTTACTAACAATGGCGATGTTGTAATAAAGGGTGAGAGTAAACACCCTATTTCTACTTATAAATTAAACATATTATTAATCAATAAAATTAATCCTATCATTTCTCAAATAAACAAAATAATTGAAACATCTGGATATACTATTTCCACATTTAATAGCATATATGATGAACATATTGAAACGGTTAATATTAGTTATATATGTAGTGTTCCTTATACTACCCCTGTAAAATCTACTGAATTAACTACACTTATGTCTAATGTGTTTCATGTGTATGAACCTAACATTAATAAAGGTGCCATATTACGATTTACTCGTGTTGAAAATTACAAAGAAATGACTGCTATTAATAGCATGATTACACAAATATATAAAAATACAAATGAATGGGGTACTGTGCAAAATTATATTATGGAAAATTTTTCATTTACTAATGAAGAAGCTCAACAACATATCACTGATTACTTGAACTCACATATATTATTAAATGGGAATTATATAAATAAAACGGTTGATATTGCGGAAAATCCAGGATTTCCTTGTTTAATTTATATTTCAAATGCATACGCAACACCAGAGTTGACCATTGATATGAGTGAAATTACGTCTATACAATATATTGATGTTATTCATCGGTACGTTGACACATTTTTACGTGTTACTCAATACCCTGATAAATCTTCCATATCTAAGGATAAATTAATGAAAACTATGTCCGAAACAAGTAAGGTTGAAGATGTAACAATACAAGAACCCATTGTCGCGGTTAGCAGCAAGGGTATTTATCCACATTCTCTTCAATCGTCTAATATTACCACACAAATAGATACTGATATTGCAGACAATGAGACGGATACTGATGCCGATGATGATTCTGGTGGTATATTATTTGATGATGATGATGATGATGATGATGATGATGATGATTCTTCTAAAAAAGTAGCAAACGATTCTATTGAAGATAATACATTATTATTTCAAGATGATAATGATAGTGATGGTGATGATGATAATTTATTCGTCGGTGGAACCCGTGTTTTTTTTGATAAAATGAAAAAACTGGAACCAACATTATTCCGTACCAAGAAAGACGGACGATATGATTCTTATGCAAGAGTTTGTCCAAGTCAAAGTAATAGACAACCTGTTATTTTGACCAAAGAAGAGTTAGATGCGATGGATGAAAATTCGTATGAAGTAGCTATGCCATATGGTTCTAATCCAGAAAACCCATATTGGTATGTATGTCCAAGATATTGGTGTTTACAAACCAATAAACCTATGACTGATAAACAAGTTGCAGATGGTGAATGTGGTGGAAAAATTATACCATCAAATGCAAAGAATCCACCACCTGGTCATTATATTTATGAATTTACTGATGAACGTCAACATAAAGATAAGGACAATAATTATCGTCAACATAGACCTGGTTTCTTAGGTGCGAAATCCCACCCCGATAGCTGTTTACCATGCTGCTTTAAAGAAATGAATACAGTACAACAAAATACACGTCGTAAAGAGTGTGGTGTTATAGATAGTGATTTACGCGGAAATCGGGATATTGTTGGAAAATTAATTAACAAGCAAGGAACGATTGACGAGACCAACATTACTGGTGAAAATGATGTTATTACAGATTCAATCACCAGTAATATTGATAAAGTAGTAAAAGAACCCCGAAAAGGTATGAATATATTAGGTCATGATAAATTCCCCATTGATGTATCCAGATGGGGTTTCTTACCATTTTCGGTAGAACTCTTTTTGAGAACAGATAACTCCACATCTGTTACGCAAAATAATCCTGCATTGATACGACAAACTGAAACACCTTTGTTAAGATATGGTGTAGAATATTCACATAATCAATCATTTATTGCTTGTATTGCTGACATATATACATATCATAATAATATCACTACACCTACAATTCCAGAAATGCGAAGAATTATTGCATCACATATTACGTTAGATGTTTATATAAAATTAAATAATGGCTCTATTGTTTCCATATTTCAACCAAAGAAGATATCTGTTAGTGATATTACCGTTGAAAAATATAAAACTACCAAATTTTACAAGAGTTTTACTAATTTGGAAAATGTATCACAAAATAGGTTCTTGAAAGATACAATTGCCTCGTATGAACACTTTTTAAAGTATTTAAATAATAATGACTCCTTTATTGATCATACATATATGTGGGATATTATTAGTTCACCAGATACTGGTATTTTTAAAGATGGTATTAATATTGCATTAATTGAAATCATAGACAATGATATTACCAACAATGTGTCTTTATTATGTCCAACAAATTCATATACATCGAAAATGTTTGACATAACAAAGGGTACTTGTATATTATTAAAACACGACAATATATATGAACCAATATACTTGTATGGTAATACCAAATTATCAAAACACACCAAGAAAAATGCTGTCAAAATATTTTATCAAAAAAATACTCCATCTAATCTATTGAATTTATTTACTATAATTAATAAAAGCACTAATGAGTTTTGTAAACCAAAGTCCAGTATGCCAAATGTTTATGACTATAAAACAAATATATCTGCCGCCGATATTTATACTATTTTACAAGAAAACCGATTCATTGTGGAAAATCAAGTTCGTAATTATAGAGGAAAAACTATTGCATTTATGGTTAAATCCCGTAGTACAGATAATAATGGGTTTTATATACCAACTGCACCATCAAGTAATATTGATAATGTTAATATGATTTTTACAGACGAGGTTAATTGGCAAACATACGAAACTACTCGTGACCGATTAATGCAGATAGCAGATAAATCTCAGGGCAAAATATTATGTAAACCACAATTCAAGGTTATTGAAGATGGGTTGATTGTTGGAATATTCACAGAAACGAATCAATTTATCCAAATAAGTGAACCCGTCCAAGATACTATTGAAGATGGTATTCCTAAGTATCAAGTACATGGTTATAAAGACAATGAATATTATCAAGCTGATAAATCTCTTGCTACGGATACAACAAATGATTCTATACGCACACAAACAATACGAAATATTTCTCTTGAAACTCAATTCTATAAACTTTTCCGTAATAAATTACGTGTATTATTGTCTAATTATAAATATAAAACCATACGCGATGAAATTGACAGTATTATAGAAAATAAACAATACCTATACAATATTAAAATGAAAATGTTGCGTTCCTTTATACAACACACTATGAATCCACACGTTTCTTTTGTAGAATTTGATAAAGATGTATTGGATAAAATAAATGACATGAATGGGCTTATTAACAAAGATGATATTATAGGACTATGTAGTGGAACATCTAACCAATTATGTATACCAAAACAAAATTTAATAAGTGATATTGAGAACGAAGAACTTTATTATACCCGCCTAACAGACGAATTGGTTAGATATAGTCGTATTCGTTTGTTTATATTAGACACTACCAAGTACTTAAATATTGGCGATACTGAATACGTTATAAATGCAGATGAAATATTATATCTATATTCTACACTTCTAACTGAAAATTTTGATGAATTTATTCCAATGCCAACAAATAAATATATACAAAACATTTCTTACGATTTTGCGAATCCTACAACGTCTACTCTTCCATCAAGTAACAATGAAGTTACATTAGAACAACAATATAATAATAATACTAACGCTTCATTAGATGTATTACAAAAAGAATGTGTATCTGTTGTCGGTAATATTATAGTTGATAAGAATAATTGGCATTTAATACTACATGATGGTGCCAAGGAACATGTGATGAATACCTCGGTTCAATGTAGTTTCTACATTATATTGCATATTATGAAAACACATCTGCAACTTGATGAAAATATTTATGATATAAAAAAACGTTTGTGCATTTATTATAAACCAATGATTGAGAACTATTTATTAAAACTGTGTAATATATTTAAGATTCAAGGTAAATCACATGTTAATCTGCTTAAGAAAAAACAAATCAAAATTGATGTTATGATTATGAGTGATGATTATATGTTAACTGCTATTGATTATTGGGTTATTTCTATAAATATGAAATTACCTATTATCTTGTTTCACAGCAATGCATCTTTACCGTTCAATAATAATTTACAATGGTTACGATTATTTGGTAATCCTGAAAATGATGAGTTCTTCTTTATACGAATGATAAGTAATAATCAATATAACTTAATTACACCACCATCTATGATAAGCGATTTGATTGGATTTCAACAATTAATTGAATCTCCATCATATACAGAACATTTCAAAACATTTGATGATTTTATGGATGATTATGAAATTGCTGTACCTAAGTTAAAAATTAAAGCACCTCGTAAGAAAAAAGCATAAATATTTATTTTCAATTCATTATACATTTTTTATGAATAATGAATTAAATATACTTTTATAGTTTTATACAATATGTATTACTTATTACCGGTATTAATTTATATATATTATAACTATCCTGATTATTTATCATTATTACAAAGATTATTTAGAAAATTATTTTTTCCTATTAATTATACTGTTCCAAAATTAGATCAACTTGATTATCCATTACCACCATTTCCAAATACGTGGTATCCAATATGTAGTAGTGATAATATTAAACAAAATAATAAATATGATTTTAAAATTGCATCAAAAAATATTATATTATTTCGTAATGATAAAGGAATTATACAGGGGGTTCCTCGTAATTGTCCTCATATGGGTGTTGATTTAATGTATGGAAATATAGATAATAATTGTATTATATGTCCTATGCATTGTAAAAGAGTTTCTAATAATGTCAATAAAAAAGTATTTCTTGAAGAAACAAATAATATTATATTTATTTGGATAGGAGAACTTGATAATATTACTAAAAAACCACCAATCAAAATGTATCATCTATTTACACAATTAAATAAACAAGATGATTATTTATATTCTTACTTTCAATTTCAACATAAGGTTGGGGGTCATCTAATTGATTATGCTGAACATTTATTAGATGTAAAACATGCACCTTATATACATAATGATACTATTACACCGATTAAGGATGGATTAATTAAATTTAATCATTCTTTTATTACCAGTTTTCATTTAGAACACGGTGGAATTACGCCTGTTTTTACGTATATTACTCCCACATTAGTTAATGTTAAGTATACAGATCTTGCTCAAATATATATAATGTTTATTGTTCATGATATTGGTGATATTGATATGGTTATACTACCTTGCTATACAAAAACCATTAATTACAGCGAATTATTTTTTTCATTTGTATCGGTCTTATATACATATTGCGATTTCGCTGATGAAGCTGCCTTTTTTTCTACAAAAAATCATAATATTAGAAACCTAAATGAAAGTGAAGTTGAAATGGATAACTTTAGATTATGGTTTAATGAAAAATTTTATACAAAAGAACAACAAGATTTGTTTCATTATCTTAAACAAAAAAATAAATTATTAAATAATGAATTAAATAATGAATTAAATAATTGGTAATTTAACATAATTTATATTTTTTACTCTTTGTATTAAGATAACCTATATCTATTAACTCTTTTCCTTTATTAAAATTTAACATACTGTAACCAGATAATGCAGAAGGAGTTACATAATAATAATTTATTTCACCGTAAGGAATTTCACAATTTTGATTTAATTGTGTTATTGGATTGTTATAATTATGTTTTACTACTCGAAATGTTCTCATTATCATCTCTTCTATTGTGTCTATCGCATCGTCATCTTCAATCATTGTATCATATGGAGTTATATAGGTGATGTTTAAATATTCAGGAGAATGTACGATATCTAACAACTCATTACTTAATGTTCCTCCATCTGCATACATGTAACCTTTAAACTGTATTGGGGGGAAAACTACTGGTATTGCAGATGTTGACATTAATAACTTTATTTTATCTTCTGTGTTTAAAGTTGAATCATACTTATATGTATCTAAATTACCTGTGTACAAATTTACTGCTCCTATCATCGTTTCTATTACTGGTTCATTTGACATATTCGCGATAATCGTATTTAATGTTTTATGTAAAGGTTTTGTATTTACCAACGAGTTTCTTGTTATTGGTAGTATTTCATACACATCGTTATTACGAATATTTGAGTACATTATTTCTGCGTTTTTTACTCCTTCATTTATACTTGAATAGTACGATAAAAAACCACAATTCAATCCACCTGCGGAGATTCCGGTATA
>Ga0228634_1000635_pt1 | contig 24188 bp, 18 predicted proteins | sample 42DmetaG_FD_190063 | JGI IMG/M metagenome (GOLD analysis project Ga0228634, IMG submission 190063) | Seawater microbial communities from Monterey Bay, California, United States - 42D | ecosystem: Environmental > Aquatic > Marine > Coastal | place: USA: California | collected 2016-09-27 | reverse complement strand
GAGAAATACACGCAAGTGCATTCAGGACATTATGTAACCCTGGGATTTGAAGTGTGAACTTCGTGTGGTTTATTGATTTAGAATTTACGATAAACTGCATAACACCATCAATATATTTGATGTGCGAAGCCTTATAGTCCGCAGTATCAGAATCAATCGCATAAGTAACTGAGTCGCAAAGAGAAGGCAAGTTAATCCCTTCATGAACAACGCAGCACCCATTAGGGTCAATCTTCATGGCATACTGACGGAATCCATCGGTGAAATTTTTAGCATCACCATATATATCGAGATGGTCAGGATCCATAGCGGTAACAATACTCGCAAATGGAGAAAGGTGTAGAAAAGATCGGTCAAACTCATCTGCCTCGACCACAACCCAATCTGTTGATTTGTTTACAATTAAATTTGAATTTTTGTTCGATGAAATACCTCCCAAAAATGCATTACATTTCCATGGACTGTGATCTAATATATGAGAAAGCATGGCACTCGTTGTTGTTTTTCCATGAGTTCCAGCTACGCATAAACCTTTCATGAATCTGGTTATCAACCCAAGAGCTTCTGCCCTTTTATAAACCACAAATCCATTCTCTCTGAAATAAGTGAGTTCCTTGTGAGATGATGATACCGCGGGTGTATATATAACCAATGTCTCCTCGGGAGAAGAAACGATTTTTCGAACATCAGAACCTTTGTCTTCAAAATGTATCTTACAGCCTTCTTTTATCAAATCATCAGTAATAGTTGAAGGTGTGCGATCATAACCAAAAACAGCTTTGTCATTCGACTTGAAATATCTCGCCAATGCGGACATTCCAATACCTCCGATACCTATGAGGTAAAAGCTTTTAAAATCAGTTATTTTATTCCTCATCATTATTTATAATTGTTTCGCAAGCATCAATGATTTCTTTTGTTGCATTTGGCTTTGCCAATTTTTTGATGTTTTCAGACAACTTATTTACTTGTTCCTTATCATTTAAGAGATCAAAAATTGTTTGAACCAAACTTTTAACCGCATCACGATCTTTCACCATTAAAGCAGCATTATTAGCTACCAATGCCATAGCATTTTTAGTCTGATGATCTTCAGCAACATTGGGAGACGGGACCAATATGGTCGCCTTACCAATCAAGCATAATTCAGAAACAGATAAAGCTCCAGCCCTAGAAATAACAACATCTGCAGCTGTATAAGCAGCATCCATTCTTGAAATAAAAGGCAAGAGTTTGATGTGTTTCGGTAAGTCTAAATTCGCATTCAAAAGTGCTTGATAGTAGCCCTTTCCGCACTGCCAAATCACCTGAATATTACTTTTTGAGATGGCCTCTATGGAACCAGAAAGAGCCTCGTTTAAAGTTCTTGCGCCCAAGCTTCCACCGATTACAAGAATGGTCTGACGAGAAGCTTCAAGATCAAATACTTTCAGCGCTTCCAGACGTGTTAAACTTGAAGGGCTTAATTCTTCCCGCACAGGGTTACCTGTTAATCGAATTTTACTTAAAGAAAAGAACTGTTCCAAACCCGAATAAGCCGTACAGATTAATTTTGCCTTTTTTGATAATAATATATTGGTCTTTCCGGGGAAAGAATTTTGTTCTTGAATTACCGTTGGTATACCAAGCAATTGCGCCATTTTCAATGTTGGACCACTGGCATACCCCCCAACACCAACAACCAACTCCGGATCATTATTTTTCAATACGCTTCGCGCTTTCAATAAACTTTTAAGAAGCTTAAACGGAAGCAAAAAATTTGAAAAACTCAGCTTTCTTTGAAAACCTACAATGGGTAAACCTGTTATTTCATAACCAGCCTGAGGAACTCTTTCCATTTCCATCTTTCCTTCAGCTCCCACAAACAAAATAGATACTTGAGGATTCCTTTTTTTAATCTCATTTGCTATGGCAATAGCAGGAAAAATATGTCCCCCTGTGCCACCACCTGAAATCACAACCCTATTAATCTGTTTTCTCATCTTCATTATAATCAAAGGATGTAGCTGTTGCCGTTAGCTTATTGTTGTTTCTTGCAATTGATTGGACAATCCCTATGGATACACAAGCCATAATCAAGGCCGATCCTCCCATGGCCAAAAAAGGCATATTTTGACCAGTAACCGGAACAAAACCTACACAGACCAACATATTTATTGAGGCCTGCATCAATAGATGAATACCAATACCCAAACATAAATAAGATTCAAAAAGAACCTCAGTTTTAAAAGCAATTCTGAAGATTCTGAGGAGTAAAATGATATAAGTGAAAGCCAATACAAAACCTGAAAGCAAACCAAATTCTTCAATAAAACTCGCAAAGTAAAAATCTGCATAAGCCTCAGGGATATAACTTTTCAAACGACCATCCCCAACCCCTTGACCAATTAAAGAACCATTAAAAATAGCGAGCTTCGCATTATTGGCTTGAGCATTTTCAATTTTGGAAGCACCTGGATCTTGCTTTTGTTCCCAAAGCCTTACAATTCTAGCTTTCCAAGTTTGATATCTAGAAAGCTGTGTATCAGGAAAAGCCTCCTGAACAGATATAAACATGAGCATCGATGCAAAAATCGAAAGCATAATTAAAAACAATTTTCGCCAAGGAAATCGTGCAATGAAAAGTAGCATGAATGAAATTGAAAAAAGCATTAATGCGGTTGAAAGGTTGTCCTTAAGAATCAAAAGGCAAATAATAAAAATAGGGGCGATTACTGGGATCACCCCTCCTTTCCAATCATCTAAAAGCTTTTCTTTTTTGACCAATAGTTTGGACAAATACATCAGCAAAGCTAGCTTGGCAAAATCCGAGGATTGAAAAGTCAAACCAAAAACTCTAATCCAACGTTCCGCACCATTAACTTTAACGCCAAAGAATATGGTAAATACAAGCAATGCAATTGCTAAATAATATACAAATTGACTGATTTGATTAAAATATTTCGTTTGAATTCTATGGACAGTAAACATACACGCAAAACCCAATAATACATAAACCAAATGCTTACCTAAATAATAAGATGGAGAGCCTCCTTCAATGCGAACAAGTATAGGCACAAAACTATACACGGTAAGCAGAGAAAAAGACATGAGCAATATTACAATCATCCATATTTGGGCATCGCCCTTGAGATATTTCAGATAATACCTCATTTTTGAATTTGAGATTTTAAAATGTGAGATTTAAAAGATTTGATACTAAATTCAGCATCTGAATCTGAGGCCGTAAACAATAAAATCCCCGGCTTAAAAACAAGTTTATTCACATAATCAATGGCCTCATGAATGGAATTGACAGATATAATTTTTTCAGAACAATTATCTTTTCTGTCTGGACCATATAACACACAGTTTTTAATTTTCAATCCTAAATTTGAAGAACTGTCAAAAAAAGATTTTATCTCATTTTGATTTCCAATCCATAATATTTCAAATGGAAAATTCTCTATGGTATTATTCAAAAGCATCAAGTCTGGATTATGCCATAAAAAAGCATCCATACCCAAGTATTTCCCCAATGGCTTCATCAATAGATGCCCATCTATCATGGAGGAATCTTGAATACGAGAAGTATTCTTTTTCTTGTTATGTGACTCGAACTTTTTCAATAGTTTATAACATTCTTACAGCTTGCTTAAATTGATTACCTCTATCTTCATAGCTGTCAAATAAATCAAAGCTGGCACATGCCGGAGAGAGTAATACAGACTCATCTTTACGAGCCAATCTATAAGCATAAGCCACTGCCTCCACTGCACTTCTTGCCTCCACTAATGTCTCAACCTTATCGCAAAATGCTTCCTTGATTTTATCATTGTTTTCCCCCAGGCAAATAATCGCTTTTACCTTCTCATCTACCAAAGGAAGTAACTCGTTATAATCGTTACCCTTATCAACACCGCCAACAATCCAAATAGTTGGTTTTTCCATACTCTCAAGCGCAAACCAAGTAGAATTAATATTGGTGGCTTTTGAATCATTTATAAACTCAATACCATTGACTTTGGCAACGAATTCTAAACGGTGTTCTACATTTACAAAGTCCTCTAGACTTTGACGCACGATATCCTTGCGAATTTCTACTATTCTAGCAGCAATTCCTGCTGCTAATGAATTTTGGGTATTGTGCTTACCCTTTAAAGCTAAATCATGAATGGACATAGATAATTGTTCTTTTATATTGATTATTAATTGATCCGAAATTGAATACCCACCAATGTTTTGTGGGTTTTTAAGAGAAAAGCCTGCCAGTCGCATGGGCAATTCCATTTGTGACATTTTTTCATCGATAATTTGGTCATCCGCATTGTAGATAAACCAGTCTGAGGCACTTTGATTTTTAGTAATACGCATTTTAGCATCTGCATATAGACTCAAATTGTTCTCATATCGATCAAGATGATCTGGTGTAATATTTAACAGAATAGAGATGTCAGCTCTGAAGTCTTGTATATCGTCAAGCTGAAAGGAGCTCAGTTCAATAATGAAATACGCAGGTTCTATTGACGCTACCTGGCGGGCAAAACTTTTACCAACATTCCCTGCAAAAGAGACCTCGATGCCCGCATTTTTAAAAATATGGTAAACCAGCATCGTAGTCGTTGTTTTCCCATTACTACCTGTGATACAAATCTTCTTAGCCTTGGTGAATTTTGCAGCAAACTCAATCTCCGAAATGACATTAATGCTATTCACTTTACAACTTTGAATAACAGCGGCTGTATTTGGAATGCCAGGAGATTTAATCACAAGATTTGCCTTAAGTATGCGGTCGAGATCATGTCCGGACTCTTCATATTCAACATTTAGCTGCTGCAACTCAGATTTGTAGTTTTCTTTGAGCAAGCCCGCATCTGAAACAAAGACATTTGCTCCCATTTTATTTGCAAGGATTGCTGCGCCAACGCCGCTTTCGCCACCTCCAATTATTGCGATATTTTGACCTTCGAAATGCATTAACGCACCTTTAATGTTACAATGGTTACAACTGCAAGAAGTACGGCAAGAATCCAAAAACGAGCAACAATTTTCGCTTCATGCAAACCACTTTTCTGATAATGGTGATGTAGAGGTGCCATCTTAAAGATGCGCCGACCTTCACCGTATTTTCGTCTTGAGTATTTGAAATATCCCACCTGAAGCATGACAGAAAGGTTCTCTATCAGAAATACACCACACAATACAGGAATGAGAAGCTCTTTTCGGATTGAAATGGCAAAAACAGCGATAATACCACCTATTGCCAAACTTCCCGTATCACCCATAAACACCTGAGCTGGATAAGAGTTATACCATAAAAACCCAATGCAAGCTCCGACAAAAGCACTAATGAAAATAACGAGCTCCTCTGCGAAAGGGATGTACATAACATTAAGGTAATCTGAGAAACGAACGTGTGAGCTTACATAGGCTAAAACCGCAAGTGCTATCCCTACAATAGCAGAGGTTCCCGTGGCCAATCCGTCCAGACCATCGGTCATATTTGCCCCATTTGAAACAGCTATTACAATAAAAATAACAATGGGAATGAAAATCAACCAACCATAAGAAGAATCACCACCAAGCAACCACTTATAATTAAACTCATTGTCCTTAACAAATGGGATCGTGGTTGTCATTTCATCGGTTTCAACCCACTTAAATGATTGACGTTCTGAATTTATATGCTGATGTGTTACTAGCTTTTCATTTTCCTTTAATTGATAATCATCCGAAACACGTTTATGAACAACAACATCATCCGAAAAATATAATACTGAGCCAACAATGAGACCGACACCAATTTGACCAACTACTTTAAATCTACCTTTTAAACCTTCCTTATTCTTTTTAAAAACTTTAATGTAATCATCAATAAAACCAATCATACCAAGCCAAACTGTAGCGAGTATCATCGTGATTACATAAACATTCTCTAATCGCGCCAATAGTAATGTTGGTATTAAAATAGCGCCTAAGATGATAAGCCCTCCCATGGTAGGTGTCCCAGTTTTCTCAATTTGCCCGGCAAGACCTAAATCACGTACAGTTTCTCCTATCTGTTGTCGTTGTAAACGTGCTATAATTCGCTTTCCAAAAACAATAGAAATAATTAATGAAAAAATGAGTGCCAAGGCAGAGCGAAAAGAGATATAGCTGAAAAGACCAGCTCCTGGCATATTATATTTATCAAGAAATTCAAAAAGATAGTACAGCATTAGTTGTTCTTTTGGTTTGTATATTCACTTGCAATTTTATAATCGTCGAAGTCGTGTCTGACTCCCTTTATTTCTTGATACTTTTCGTGACCCTTCCCAGCAATTAGAATGACATCTTGTTCACGCGCCAGTTTAACCGCAAGCTTGATTGCTTCTCTGCGATTTAGCATTGTGAGCACGCCATCTAATTGCTCACTTGTCAACCCCGCTTGCATATCCTTGAGGATCTGTTGAGGGTCTTCACTTCTAGGATTATCAGAGGTTAATATCAGTTCATCACTCTTAGCGCTTGCTATTGAAGCCATTATCGGTCGCTTGTCTTTATCTCTATCACCTCCACAACCCACAATCGTGATAAGCCTAGAATTATCACTTTTGATAGCCGTAATCGTTTCTAATACATTCTTTAGTGCATCAGGTGTGTGCGCATAATCCACTATTGTTGTGGGTCCATTTTGAGCCTTTAAATATTGAAACCTCCCTTCAACAGATTGAAGATTGCTCAAAACACCTAAGGTTTCTATTTTATCTTCATCAAGAAGCATAGCAACAGCGTAAACCGCCAAGAGGTTATAAGCATTAAATCGACCTATCAGCCTTGAATAGAATTCTGCTCCATCAAGATTGAGAATGAGACCTGAAAGCGCATTCTCCATTACCTTTGCTTTAAAATCTGCTGGCGTTTTCAATGCATAATGATGTCTTTTTGCATTTGTATTCTGGAGCATGATTAACCCATTTTTATCATCCGTATTGACTAAAGCAAATGAAGCAGAAGGCAACCCATCAAAAAACTGCTTTTTTGCTTTTAAGTATGCAGAAAAGGTCTTGTGATAATCTAAATGGTCATGTGAGATATTGGTAAAAACACCACCCTCAAAATGAAGTCCATAAATTCGGTTTTGATCTATAGCGTGTGAGCTTACTTCCATAAAGCAATGCGTGCAACCTTCATTTACCATATCACGTAAAAGCGCATTCAATGCTACTGAATTTGGTGTTGTGTGAGTTGCAGGGATTGCATCTTTACCTATTTTATTGACAACCGTCGAGAGCAACCCTGTCTTGTAACCCAGACCAGAAAACAAGTCATACATTAAAGTGGCACAAGTCGTTTTACCATTTGTCCCTGTAATCCCAACAAGCTTTAACTCGCGGGACGGATTACCATAAAATTTTGAGGCTATTAATGCCAATGCTTCACTCGAGTTGAGAACTTGAATCAAGGAGATGTCTTTGGGTTGAAAATCAACCTTACGATCAACAATAAAATTCCGACATCCATTTTTATATGCAGCTTCAAGATAGTCATGACCATTTTGAGAAAATCCTTCAATTGCAATGAATAAAGAATCTTTATTTGTTTCGCGTGAATCAAATTGAATAGTATGGATTACTCCTGATGCATCACCAAGAACTACCTGATGCTTTAAAGAATCCAATAAATAATTCAATGCTTTCATATATTCTTCAATGTCAATTTGATTAACCTTCCGTTTTCGAGATCAGTCCCTTCAGGTATGGATTGATATACAACCTTTCCAAATCCTTTTATCTCTACGATAAGTCCCATTTTCTCTAGAAGATAAATCGCATCTTTTGCCGTCATACCTGACACGCTTGGTACGCTGTTTTTTTTAATCTCTCTAGGAATTAAATTGATCTCTTTTAGCGGGCGCACGGCACCAATCCACTCACCTCCACCCTCAACGTTATGCTTATAACCTAGATTTGCGAGGACATTCGATGCGTCAGCTTTATTACCGGCTTTTATTCTTGGTAAACTATTCGATTTAACAGATGCCTCATTTACAGCTTCATGATATTTTAAATTGGAGGCGAAAACTTTGTTGGCTACAGCCGCGAAAACAGTCCCAGAAACTTTTGCTCCATAGATGTACTTTTTAGGCTTGTAGATTACCACAATACACGAGTAGAGTGGTTTATCAGCTGGAAAAAATCCACAAAAAGATGCCTGATATTCCGACTCCGACCTGCCTAAGAATTCACGAGACTGAGAGAGTAGTTTTACTGTACCTGTTTTACCGGCAATTTTAAACTCAACGGTTTTTAGATCCTTACCTGTGCCATCCTCCATAACACCTACGAGACAGCTTTTCACCTTTTTTATGGTTTGCATAGAACAAATCTTTTCATCAAGGACAATTGGGTCGAACGATCGAATGATCTTTCCCGAGCTTCTCACTTCTTTTACAAACTGAGGCCGCATCATTCTTCCATTGTTGGCCACGGAATTATACAAATTCAATGTTTGTAAGGGGGTTTGTTCTAATTCATAACCAATCGACATATAAGGGATAGATATCCCAGACCAAATTTTAGAGCCAGGTCTTGAAACTTTCGGGTTTGGTTCTCCTGAAAGCGAAATTCCTAAAGGCTTGGTTAAGCCAAATTTTTCAAGTTTAGCAATGAATTGATCAGGATCTGACTTATAAGCTTCATGTATGGTGGGAGCTATAACATTTGATGAAAGTTCGAAAGCACGTTTTAGAGAAATTTTACCATATCCATTTCCGTAATTAGAATCAAACAATGATTTTTTTGATCCCTTGAAGCGGTACTCTCCTGTTGCATTAACCTCAGTATCCAAGGTCAATTTACCATCCTCCAATGCCGCCATTAATGCTGCGAGCTTAAAAGTTGATCCGGGAGGGGAATTGCGCCCAATGGCATAATTAAAAGATTCAGAATAAGAGCTATCAGCTTTTCTTCTTAAATTCGAAATTGCCCTAACATATCCCGTTGCAACCTCCATTACAATAACACATCCTTCCGGTGCGTCCATCGTTATCAATTGTTTTTCAAGTTCGGAATGTGCAACCTCTTGAATATCCGAATCTATTGTTGTAACGATATCTGAGCCAGCAACGGATTCTTGAACAATCACTCCTGTATTTCTCCAACCATTTGCCAGCTTCTGCTGAATCTGTTGACCTGAAACACCTGCAAGATAATCTTGGTAGGCCCCCTCAATACCAACAGCGACCTCTTTCTCTCCATCTTTTCTATAGTAGCCAAGTGTTCTTTTAGCAAGCTGACCTTTAGGGTTTTTGCGCACAGACGTCTCTTTACCGTCTATAATACCTCCTTTAAAGGTTCCTTCTTTAAATATCGGAAGAGCCCTCAGAGACTTTCGCTGTTCATTCGTTACCTGTTTTTGAATTAGAACGTAGCGCTTACCATTTTTACGAGCATGCTTGAGCTCCGCTGAAATCTCAGCTGCGCTTTTATGATGAAATAAATCACTTATACCAACAGCTAAAGAATCAATTTTCGATTCAAAAAGAGCTTCACTAACCACAACGGGATCCATATAAACATCATAGTAAGAAACGGTGGTAACCAATGGGTTTAGATCTTTATCTAAGACATCTCCTGGCGTAGGCTTATCTAACACTATTCGTTCTGGAATTTTTCGATCACCTGGCATTAATCCAGGCTCAAGCTCAGTAAACTGAATTGAAATAACCGTGTATATAATCGTAATCATAACAGCGACAAATCCAAAGAAAATTAGATAAGCCCTGTTTTTCAAAACCTTCTTCTCTTTATCTATCATCGTGGGAAGGTTTAATTCGTATTACTTTTGTTGCGTTCAAGGACTCCTTTAAGTCTCTTTCCTTGAGTTTTTCTATAAGATCCTGCCTCCTAGTTTTAAACTCAAAAGAAGATTTAACTTCAAGAAATTCTGCTGCATTTTGATTGACCTCAAGCTCCGTTTTTTTAATGTCATCATTAATCTGTTTTACATAATATCCTTTAGAAACGAATAAAATCAGCAACAAGAGCGTGAAGAAAATAAAGGGAAGGTTGTTGAGTACAAAAGATTTTGTTAAAAATTCTCCATTAAGAATTTGCGTCAAAGCATTAGCTTTTCTCCTTGATTTTTGACCTGACTGAGAAGTGTTTGTCTTTTTAGCCATTTCGCTCTCCTATTCTTAATTTCGCGCTTCGGGCACGAGAATTCATTTTAACTTCATCTTCATCGGGCGCCACAGGCTTCCTTGTTACCTCCGTAAAAGGTTTAATTGGATTGCCATAGAAATCCTTTTCAAGCGCACCTTCAAGGTTTCCTTTTTTAAGGAAATTCTTTACAAGCCTGTCTTCTAGTGAGTGGTACGAGAGCACTACTAACCTACCTCCAGGTGCAATTACTTTTTCACACTGTAAAAGCAAATCTTCAAGTACCTTAATCTCCTGATTCACCTCTATACGAACTGCTTGAAATACTTGCGCGTAATATCTATTCTCTTTGAATTTCGGGGCGAAATCAGATAAAAACTTAATGAAATCTTGAGTCGTGTTGAGACGACTGGACTGACGAAACTTAACAAGCTCGTAGGCCAATCTTTTGGCATTCCTGATTTCACCATACTTTCGGAAAACTGATAACAATTCTTCCTCAGTTGATTCATGAAGTACATCTGCAGCATTTCTGGATGCAGAGCCATTCATACGCATATCAAGAACCCCTTCCTTCCTGATAGAAAAACCTCTTGTGCCTTCATCAAATTGATGTGAGGAAACACCCAAATCTGCCAAAATGCCATCAACTTGAGTCACACCCTTTAATTTTAACTGATTTGAAAGAAAAGAGAAATTTGATTGTATAAAATGAAAATTTGGTGCTTCCCAGACATTCCTTAAGGCATCTTTGTCTTGATCCAAAGCATACAATTTTCCCTTTGCAGACAGCTGACTATGAATTAATCGAGAATGACCACCACCACCAAAAGTAACATCAACATAAACTCCATCCGGATTGATATTCAATCCATTGATGCAAGCATCACGCAAAACAGGTATGTGGTATAAATTATTCTTTTGGCTCATCCAAGTCTCCCATTACTTCATTTGCTAAATCGGCAAAGTCCGTTATGTTTTCTTCGATCATACTGAAGTACTTGGATTTATCCCATATTTCTACACGGTCATTATATGCTATAAGCATAACCTCTTGCCCTAAACCAATTCTTTCGGCGTGAGCCGTCGGTATTAAAACACGACCTGCGTTATCAAGTGCAATTTGTTTTGCGCCTTGGTGAAACAAACGATAAAACATTCGATTCTTCGGTTTAAACAAGTTCATCTGAGACAATCGCTCACTCATCTTTTCCCAATCCATTATTGGATATAAAGTGAGACAATCTTCAAAACCCTTGTTTAACATAAAATCACGCTGGGCAGTCGGAGCCAACTGCTTCCTAAGACCTGCAGGGAATAGAAACCTACCCTTGCTATCTAACTTAACCTCAAATTCTCCTACTAATCCAGCCATAACGAAACTATGAGTAAAAATAATGGAATTTTACCACTTTTTACCACCTAAAATCAAATTGTTGATAACTTATAACGTTAGTTTATTTTTTTTGTTTCAAAAATACAGCGTTATGATAGAAAGAGCAAACATTTACGTAAATATTACATAAGTGGTAAAAAGTGGATAACTATTTTAAACTGATGATTTTATTAGCATAAGTATTTCTTTAATTTTGCACGGTGAAAATTTCATTAAAGTATTGGATGCTATTGCTTTTGCTCTCCGTTATCTGGGGTAGCTCTTTTATTCTTATGAAAACAGCAATGTACGACTCCGAAGGCCACTCAATATTCACATCCAATCAAGTTGCTACACTGCGTATTCTTATCGCAAGCATTGCCCTTTTGCCTTTTAGCATCTATGCAATTCGAAAAATTAATCTTAAACGAGACTTGGGGTACTTCATTATAGTCGCTTTGTGTGGGAATTTATTTCCGGCTTTTCTATTCACTTATGCGGAAACTGGCATCTCGTCAGGCCTCGCAGGAATGTTAAACAGCACGACGCCTATTTTTACAATAATTATTGCACTTGTTATTTTCAGGGACAAAATGAGTAAGCGCCAATTTTCAGGAGCCTTCATAGGCTCTATTGGTATTGGAATTCTAGTCTATTTCGGGAAAAAAAATTCTTTAGATGGAGAATGGATCCATATCATTAGTGTTATTTGCGCGACCCTATGTTACGCTATTAGCCTAAGCGTTATTCGCTATAAATTAGGACATTACAAATCTTTAGATATTGCTTCGATTGCATTTCTTCTGCTTTTAATACCCTCTATTTTTTTGTTTTTTACAGCGAACACCCTAGAGGCTTTTGAAAACACTCAAGAAGTGAAAAATGGCTTCATGGCAATTCTTGTTTTATCTTTAGTGGGAACGGCTCTAGCCTTGTTTATATTCAATACTATTATCAAAAACACTTCAGCTTTGTTTGCAAGCTCAGTAACCTACTTTATCCCTATTGTTGCAGTTATTATTGGAATATTTTTCAATGAACATATTAATTTGGCTCAAATAACAGGCATGGCCGTTGCCTTAAGTGGGGTTTTTATTGCCAATTCCAAAATGCAATAAAGAACCTTGTGATTTCATGTGAAATATTTTGATGCATTAGAAGAAAATAGTATCTTTGTCGTCCAATTTTGGATAACTTATAATGTAATCATTGTTATGTACGCAATAGTAGAGATAGCAGGGCAGCAATTTAAAGTGCAAAAAGACCAAAAGGTTTACGTTCATCGTTTAGAAGAAAAAGAAGGCTCAAAAATTGAGTTTGATAATGTTCTTCTAATTGAAGATAAAGGAACGGTAACCGTTGGCGCCCCGGCTGTAGAAGGTGCAAAAATCACCGCAAAAGTAGAAAACCACGTGAAAGGAGACAAAGTTATTGTTTTCAAAAAGAAGCGCAGAAAAGGCTACAAAAAGAAAAATGGTCACAGACAATCATTTACAGAATTGTCAATTACAGGAATTAAAATTAAGAAGCCAGCGGCAGCGAAAGCTAAAGAGGCTCAAAAATAAAAGAACATGGCACATAAGAAAGGAGTCGGTAGTTCGAAAAACGGACGTGAATCACAAAGTAAAAGACTAGGTGTTAAAATTTTTGGTGGACAAGCTGCAATTGCAGGTAACATAATCGTTCGACAAAGAGGTACACAACACCACCCGGGAAACAATGTAGGAATTGGTAAAGATCACACGCTTTATGCGTTGGAAGACGGATTGGTTGAGTTCAAAAAGAAAAAGAACAACAGATCATTTGTTTCAATAGTTCCATTGGAAACTGGCGCAGAAGCTTAAAATAACTATACAATAATTAGAAAGGCCGACAGATGTCGGCCTTTTTTTGTTTTCTAGAAACTATATTTGCAAATGATGTTGAATAAAAAAGAGCGGTATATCAGTTCATTATCGGGCGGGGCAATGATGTTTCTTGCTTTCCCTTTCACGGGAAGCCTTACACCTCTCATCTTTATTGGTCTCGTACCATTACTCATCATTGAAGACTCCATAATAAAATCTAAATCGGCTTCTAGCAATTTATTCATACATACATTTTTATGTTTTCTAATTTTCAATATTGGAACATCTTGGTGGCTTGTAAATGCCAGTTTAGGTGGAGCGATTTTTGCATTTTTATTCAATTCTCTAGTAATGTCTATTTGCTTTCATGCATTTCATATAACAAGAAAATACGTTGGCAGTAAAGAAGGTTATCTTTCTCTACCCTTCTACTGGCTAGGATTTGAATACCTTCACAATCATTGGGAATTTGCGCATCCTTGGCTTAGTTTAGGGAACACTTTTTCAATCCGGACAAGTTGGGTGCAATGGTATGAATACACTGGGGTTTCGGGCGGCACTTTATGGGTGATTATTGCCAATGTAGTTTGCTTCTTGGCGTTTAGATCTTGGAGAAGCAAACAAAATACCCGTGAAACTTCTATGTCTTTAGGGTTTGTAATTCTTACCCCACTTCTCCTTTCTTTTTACACAGGAATTCAACATAAATCTAGAGTCGAAAAAGATAAAAATAAACAAACCATTAAGACGGTCATTGTTCAACCAAACATTGATCCTTACAACGAAAAATTCGACTATTCAACCTTTCAGAATCAAAACGCGAGCATACTAAAACTCGCCTCCCAAAAGGTAAGCTCCGAAACCGAGCTTATTGTCGCACCTGAAACTGCAATTAGCGCAAGCTTTGATGAATCTAAATTTAAATCATTATCTGTTTATCCCATGTACAGAGATAGTGTATTGTCATGGAAAACGAATCTATTAATAGGCGCCTCAACACTAAGTATTTTTGATAAAAAGCAATCCAAAAGCTCGAGAGCCTTAAAAGATGGACGTTTTATAGAATATTATAACTCAAGCCTACTGCTCAGACCCGATACAGCAACTACTTTCATACATAAATCAAAACTTGTTGCTGGGGTAGAACAAATTCCATATTCTAAATACATCTCTTTCTTCGAAAAACTTGCAGTCGACAATGGCGGTATAATTGGCTCGTTAGGTAAGGAAAAAAAGGTAAAAATCATGCAAACTACATTTGGGAAAATTGCACCAATAGTTTGCTATGAGTCTGTCTTTAGTGAATTTGTTGGGGAACAATCAAGACTCGGAGCCCAATTGCTTTGCGTAATAACAAACGATGGTTGGTGGAAAGATACACCAGGCTACAAACAACACTTTAGCTTTGCTAGATTGCGGGCAATTGAAAATAGAAAGTGGCTTGTTCGATCTGCCAACACAGGAAAAAGCGGTGTAATTTCTTCTAATGGATCAATTGTTTCAGAAACTAAATGGTGGGAGCCAGATGTGATTTCTGTATCTGTACCGTTAATGAACACTCTAACTACATTCGCCCAATATGGAGATATTCTGGGAAGAAGTTCTTCTTTTCTCAGCGTCTTCATATTTATCTTTGCCCTTTCAAAAAAAATAAGACCAAACAACGAACGATCTAAAAAATCAAATACAAAGGAACGCGATTCTTAAGATTCGAATTCATTTAAATCACATGTCGAATAAAGCAATAAAAGAACATCAGTTATACATATCAAGCCTAGGTGTTTTATGGAAACTTTGGAGAACAAATAGAAAAAGCATCACACCAATTAAGATGTGCCTGAAAATTCTTCTTTTCACAATATTTAGTGCACCTTTTAGAATACTTCAAAAGCTACGTTACGATAAAAAAATAGAAAAGATAGAATTCAAAAACACACCTCCTGTATTCGTAATTGGGCATTGGAGAAGTGGAACAACACATCTTCATTATTTACTTACCCAGGACCCAAGGTTTTCGCATCTTGAAGCCTTTCAAGCCTTTTTTTTTAGGATTGCATTGGTTTCAAAAAAAACTATGAAACCTCTTCTTAATAGGCTTATGCCTAAAACTAGGCCTCAAGACAACGTCTCAATCAATGCAACTGCACCTACTGAAGAAGAACATCCGTTGACTAACTTAACACATAGAAGTGCCATGCACTCCTTTTTCTTTCCAAGAAATCAAAGCTACTTTAGGAAATATCATTTGTTTGAGACGACTTCATTGTCTATTAATAAATGGAAACATACATATAACCGAATGTTACAAGAGATAGCATTTTACAACGGACCTGATAAAACATTACTCCTTAAAAATCCGCATAACACCGGAAGAATCAAAGTACTTATGGAACTCTATCCGGATGCAAAGTTTATATTCATTCACAGAAATCCATATGAGGTCTATCAATCCACAACACACTTGTATAGCACTACTATAAAATCTCAATTTCTTCAAGAATTCTCAGCTCAAAATATCTCAGATACGGTGATCAAAACCTATGAATTGGTTATGAAAAAGTATCTCAAGATAAAATCTGAGCTGCCAAAAAATAAAATCAGTGAAATCTCATTTGACGAATTGTCCCAAAACCCTGTAGAAGCGTTGAAACGCGTGTATTCAGATTTAAACATCCCAGACTTCGATAACGCATTACCTTATTTCAAGAGCTATTTAGAGAAACAAAAAGGTTATAAAAAAAACAATTTCAAGCCACTGGCAGAGGATGTCAAAAGAAAGCTAATTGACAATTGGGGCTTTGCATTTGATACATGGAATTATCCTGTCTGAGAATGTCACTAAATAATCTTTTAACTCAAACTTTTTGATACCTTTGTTTTGATAAAAATTCACTGACTCATGAGTATTTACTTAGATTTTGAAGAACCAATCAAAGCGATTGAAGAGCAAATTGAAAAGACAAAAGAAATTGGAGATACCTCTGATCTCGATATGACAGATAAAATTCAAGAGCTCGAGCAAAAACTTAAAAAGAAAACCAAAGAAATCTTTACAAATTTAACACCTTGGCAAAGAGTTCAACTTTCCAGACATCCTGAAAGACCTTATACTTTAGCATATGTCAATGCCATTACCGAAGGTAAATTTATAGAGCTTCACGGTGACAGAAATGTCAAAGATGACAAAGCTATGGTCGGCGGACTTGGCTTAGTGGATGGTAAATCAGTGATGTTTATTGGGCAACAAAAAGGAGTAAACACCAAAATGAGACAATATCGAAATTTTGGGATGCCTAACCCAGAGGGATATAGGAAAGCACTTCGTCTCATGAAGCTCGCTGAGAAGTTCAACAAACCTATCGTAACCTTTATTGATACACCTGGAGCCTTTCCTGGTCTAGAAGCAGAAGAGAGAGGGCAAGGTGAAGCCATTGCTCGTAATATTTATGAAATGATGCGTTTAAAAGTTCCTGTTATCTGTATTATTATCGGTGAAGGAGCATCAGGAGGTGCATTAGGAATTGGTGTTGGTGATAAAGTTGTTATGCTGGAAAACACATGGTATTCGGTAATATCTCCTGAATCATGTTCATCTATATTATGGCGTTCATGGGAATTCAAAGAAAAGGCAGCGGATGCATTAAAGCTTACCTCTAAGGACATGACGAAGAATGAGCTGGTCGATGATGTAATAAAAGAACCTATAGATGGAGCGCATCGTTCAGAACATCTTATTTTTGAACGTGTTAAAAAATATATTAAAAAAGCTGTTCAAGAGCTAGAAACAATTGACCCTGAAGAACGAATTAACCAAAGAGTTGAAAAGTTCAATAAAATGGGTGTCTGGAAACATTAAAATATAAAACTTCCTGATGAACGATTTGGCTGCGACTCCTATTGAATATTTAAAGGGTGTTGGTCCTCAAAAAGCCATTTTACTTAAGAAGGAGCTAGGTATTCAAACCTATGGTGATTTATTGTTTCACTTCCCTTACAGATACGTAGACAGGACCTCGTTCACAAAAATAAAAGAGCTTCAATATACAGATAACCACGTTCTATTAAGAGGGAAAATTGATCAAATTAGGGAGACAGGAAAAGGCCGATACAAAAAACTATCTGCTCGTTTTGGAGATGAATCAGGATATATTGAATTGGTTTGGTTTCAAGGCGGTAAGTGGATCAAAGATAGCCTCAAGGTAAATGAAATTTATCACATATTTGGGAAAGCGAAAGTCTATGCTCAAAAATGGTCAATGCCTCATCCTGAAATGACTTTGGCTTCAAGTCAAAACATTAGAACTGGTTTTTTTCCGATCTACTCAAGCACCGAGAAATTAAGCTCGAAAGGACTGCATTCAAAAGGACTTGAAAAGCTAGTAGCATTGATTATCCCACAGATTGGACCAGCATTCCCTGAGACCCTTTCAAATCATATTTGCGAGGAAAATAGACTTATTTCTAAAAAAGAAGCACTCATTAAAATTCATCAACCTGCAAAGCATACGGATATTCAAGATGCCAGAATACGTTTAAAATTTGAAGAACTATTTTATCTTCAGCTCGAACTATTGATTAGAAAAAAACTAAGCGCTTCTCGATACAAAGGATTTGTCTTTAATGAAATAGGAACACTATTCACAACATTCTATGATGAGCATCTTCCTTTTGAATTAACAGGAGCTCAAAAACGTGTAATTAAAGAAATTAGAAAGGACTTCTTAAGTGGCATGCACATGAATCGACTGCTACAGGGAGACGTTGGTAGTGGCAAAACCTTAGTAGCTCTAATGTCCATGCTTATTGCTGTTGGCAATAACTACCAAAGTGCAATTATGGCACCCACGGAGATTTTAGCCAATCAGCATTTAGAAACATTGAAAGAATTTACTGCTGGTTTACCTATTAAAATAGAGCTATTGACAGGCTCGACTAAAAAGGCGAAACGAACGGAAATTCATAAGGGCCTGTTAGATGGATCCTTACATATATTAGTGGGAACCCATGCCCTTCTTGAGGACACCGTTCAATTTCAGAATATTGGATTGGTTGTAATAGATGAACAACATCGTTTTGGCGTGGCACAACGCTCAAAAATGTGGAGGAAGAATAAACAACCTCCGCACATCTTAATAATGACAGCAACACCAATCCCAAGAACTTTAGCTATGACTTTTTACGGAGATCTTGAAGTATCTGTTATTGACGAGCTTCCGCCGGGTAGAAAAGAAATTAAAACATACCACAGGTATGAAAAAAATCGACTTCAGGTTTTCGAATTTATCAGAAGAGAAATAGAAAAAGGACGTCAAATCTACATGGTATTTCCACTTATTCAAGAGTCAGAAAAACTTGACTTTCATAATCTAATGGATGGATACGAAGCGGTTACGAGAGCATTTCCTCTTCCTCAATTCAAGGTAAGTATTGTTCATGGTCAAATGAAGAGTGATGAGAAGGAATTTGAAATGCAACGATTTATCAAAGGCGAAACTCAAATTATGGTTGCTACAACTGTAATTGAGGTCGGCGTGAATGTTCCGAATGCAACGATGATGATTATAGAAAGTGCTGAGCGCTTTGGCTTATCTCAGCTTCACCAGCTTAGAGGTCGTGTTGGCCGTGGTGGCGAACAATCTTTCTGTATTTTAATGACGAAAATTGAACTCTCCAAAGAATCTAAAAAAAGAATGCAAACGATGGTCAATTCCAACGATGGATTTGATATAGCTGAGGTCGACCTTCAATTACGAGGCCCAGGTGATTTAATGGGAACGCAACAGAGCGGTGAGCTCGACCTAAAGATATCAGATCTAAGGAAAGATGGAGCAATTGTAACCATGGCACGTGAGGCTGCACGACAGCTTATAAATGACGATCCAAACTTTACAAAAAATGAGAACGCTCGAATACTGAAAACAATTGAAGTTATTTTAACTAGTAAACCCGATTGGGGGAAAATAGCATAAAAAAAGGGAGACAATTGCCTCCCTTTTTTTGATAAGTATTCATTTATTCTGTTTCAGCTTCTTCCTTTAAAGATTCTAAAGCCTCGGCAGAACCAACAAGCATTTTTTGGAACTTACGAACACCTGTTCCCGCTGGAATTAGATGTCCTACGATAACGTTCTCTTTCAAACCAAGTAAATGATCTTCTTTTCCTGATATCGCAGCCTCATTCAATACCTTGGTTGTTTCCTGGAAGGAAGCAGCCGATATAAACGATTGTGTCTGAAGCGATGCTCTTGTTATACCTTGTAATAACGGTTTAGAAGTAGCAGCTTTAGCTTCTCGAGCTTCAACAAGTGCCTTGTCTTCTCTCTTAAGCTTCGCATTTTCATCACGCAACCTTCTTACAGATACAAGCTGTCCTTTTTTCAATTCAACGGAATCTCCTACCTCCTGAACGAACATCATTCCGAATAAAGCATCATTTTCTTCCATGATATCTGCTTTATGAACGGATTGACCTTCTAGGAACTTCGTATCTCCTGAATCAATAATTTCTGCTTTAAGCATCATCTGACGTACGATAACTTCGAAGTGCTTGTCGTTGATCTTAACACCCTGTAATCGATATACCTCTTGAATCTCATTAACAATGTACTCTTGTACTTTTGTAGGACCTTCAATGTTCAGTATATCTCTAGGTGTAATAGCACCATCCGACAATGGCTGACCAGCACGAACGTAATCATTTTTTTGAACCAAGATGTGCTTGGAAAGAGGCACAAGATATTTATGAACAGCACCTACCTTAGGCGTGATAATAATTTCACGATTACCTCTTTTAATGTTTCCGTAATCCGCAGTTCCGTCAATTGCAGAAACAACCGCCGGGTTTGATGGATTTCTTGCTTCAAATAGCTCTGTGACTCTAGGAAGACCACCGGTAATATCACCTGTCTTACCTGCCATTCTAGGTATCTTAACCAAGATATGACCAGCCTCAAGTTTATCACCTTCACTCACAGAAATATGAGAATTCACTGGAATAGAGTACTCTCGTAAAATCTCTTTCGTTTTTGTGTCAATGATATTAATTGCTGGGGTTTTCTTTTTATCTTTTGTTTCAGTAATTACTTTCTCTTTAAATCCTGTCTGCTCATCAACTTCTTCTCGATAAGTAATACCTTCCTCGATATTATCGAAAACAACAGTTCCTTTCACTTCAGAAATAATAAGAGCATTGTAAGGATCCCATTTACATATTACGTCACCTTTTTTGATCTTCGATTTACTCTTCACTAACAATTGAGATCCATATGGAATGTTGGTATTCATAATGACAATTCCCGTTTTCTCATCTGTGATTTTAAGTTCAGCAGATCGGCCAACAACGATTACCTTAGTTTCACCATCATCACCTTTTTTCTCGATTGTTCTTAGTTCATCAATTTCTAATAAACCGTTTCCTTTTGCTTTGATGTCTGAAACATCAGCAATGTTCGAGGCAGTACCCCCAACGTGGAATGTTCTCAGCGTCAGCTGAGTCCCAGGCTCACCAATTGACTGTGCAGCTACAACACCGACGGAATCACCTCTTTGTGCCAATCTATGATTGGAGAGATTTCTTCCATAACATTTAGAGCATACACCTCTTCTCATTTCACAAGTCAATACTGAACGGATTTCAACTTCCTCAATATCCGCCTCTTGAATTTTCTCTGCAATATCCTCAGAAATCAAATCTCCTGCAGAAACGATAAGCTCATCAGAATCTGGCACATATATATCATGTACAGACGTTCTTCCAAGAATCCTATCATATAAAGGTTCAACTATTTCATCATTTTTCTTTAACGCAGTAGCAACGATTCCTCGAAGTGTACCACAATCCTCAGAATTGATAACGACATCTTGAGCAACATCAACAAGTCTTCTTGTCAAGTAACCCGCATCTGCTGTTTTAAGTGCAGTATCCGCAAGTCCCTTACGGGCACCGTGAGTTGAGATAAAATATTCAAGAATTGAAAGACCTTCTTTAAAGTTTGAAAGAATCGGGTTTTCAATAATCTCTTGAACTGACGCTCCCGATTTTTGTGGTTTCGCCATCAATCCACGCATTCCCGAAAGCTGACGAATTTGTTCTTTAGAACCCCTTGCTCCAGAATCAAACATCATATAGATAGAGTTAAAACCTTGTCTATCTGTTTTCAGTTGATCCATTAATGTATGCGTCAATCTTGAGTTTGTATGTGTCCAAACATCAATAATTTGATTATAGCGCTCGTTATTTGTGATCAGACCCATGTTGTAATTCATCATGACCTCTTTCACTTGCGTTTCCGCCTTGTCAACAAGCTCTACTTTTTCCTTTGGAATAATAATATCATCTAAATTGAAAGACAAACCTCCTTTAAACGCCATTGTATATCCCAATTCTTTAATATCATCTAAGAACTGTGCTGTTCTTGATGTGCCTGAAATCTTTAAGACGCCACCAATGATATCTCTCAGTGCTTTCTTTGTTAAGACTTCATTGATAAAACCTGCCTCTTGAGGCACATGCTCATTAAATATAACACGACCACAAGTTGTTTCAATCAATTGCAATTCGGACTCACCTAAATCGTTTAAATCCTGAGTTTTCACCTTAATTTTGGCATGTAAATCTAATTTACCTTCATTGTATGCAATGATTACTTCCGCAGGTGAATAGAAAATTCCATCCTCTCCCTTAACCACATCATCCTTTAAAGATTTTTTCTCTTTGGTAATGTAATAAAGACCAAGGACCATATCCTGAGAAGGTACAGCAATAGGTGCACCATTCGCAGGGTTAAGGATATTATGAGATGCTAACATTAGCATCTGAGCTTCAAGAATTGCGGCATTCCCTAAAGGAAGGTGAACCGCCATCTGGTCACCATCAAAATCGGCGTTAAATGCCGTTGTAACCAATGGGTGTAAGCGAATCGCCTTACCTTCAATTAATTTAGGTTGAAAAGCCTGTATCCCTAATCTGTGAAGCGTTGGAGCCCTGTTTAAAAGTACAGGGTGACCTTTAAGTATATTTTCAAGAATATCCCAAACAACTGGTTCTTTCTTATCTACTATTTTCTTAGCTGACTTCACGGTTTTTACAATACCTCTCTCAATCATTTTACGAATGATAAATGGCTTGTAAAGCTCGGCAGCCATACCTTTAGGAAGACCACATTCGTGTAGCTTTAAGTTTGGACCGACAACGATTACAGATCGTGCAGAATAATCAACACGCTTTCCAAGGAGGTTTTGACGGAATCGACCCTGCTTTCCTTTCAAGGAATCAGAAAGAGACTTTAACGCTCTATTCGATTCTGTTTTCACAGCACTAGACTTACGAGAGTTGTCAAATAATGAATCAACAGACTCTTGAAGCATTCGCTTTTCATTTCTCAAGATAACCTCAGGAGCTTTAATCTCAATCAATCTCTTAAGACGATTGTTTCTTATAATAACCCTTCTGTAAAGGTCATTTAAATCTGAAGTTGCAAACCTTCCCCCATCAAGTGGAACTAATGGTCTTAATTCAGGTGGAATTACCGGAACAACTTTAACAATCATCCATTCAGGACGATTCTCAACGCGTGTTTGCGAATCCTTCATCGCTTCAACAACTTGCAATCTTTTTAAAGCTTCGTTCTTTCTCTGAACAGAAGTTTCATTTTCAGCAAGGTCACGAAGCTGGTAAGACATTTCCTCTAAATTCAGTGACTGAAGAAGGTCGTGAATAGCTTCAGCGCCCATCTTTGCAATAAATTTATTAGGATCCGTATCATCTAGGTATTGGTTCTCTTTCGGAAGTGCATCCAAAATATCCAAATACTCTTCTTCCGTTAAAAAGTCCATTTTGTTCAGCTCAACCTCTGGAAGCTCATTTGCAGAACCACTTTGGATGACAACATAACGCTCGTAATAGATAATCTGGTCCAATTTCTTTGTTGGCAGACCTAATAAGTATCCAATCTTATTTGGTAATGATCTAAAATACCAGATATGAGCCACAGGAACTACTAGAGCAATATGCCCCATACGTTCTCTACGAACCTTTTTTTCTGTTACTTCAACCCCACAACGGTCACAAACGATTCCTTTGTATCGGATTCTTTTGTACTTACCACAGTGACATTCGAAGTCTTTTACAGGACCGAAGATTCTTTCACAAAACAAACCATCTCTCTCAGGTTTATAAGTTCTGTAATTGATTGTCTCCGGTTTCAAAACTTCACCACTTGAATTCTCTAGAATGATTTCTGGAGAAGAAAGTGAAATCGTTATTTTATTAAAACTACTTTGTTTTCTTGGTGTTTCTTTTTTGAAAGCCATTTTTTATACTAATTCGTTAGTTACTAGTTTCTTAATCCATTGTTACATTCAGACACAAACCTCGAAGCTCGTGAAGCAATACATTAAATGATTCAGGTATTCCTGGTTCACCAATATTATCACCTTTCACAATACTTTCGTATGCTTTTGCCCGACCATTAACATCATCGGATTTCACTGTTAAAATTTCTTGAAGGATATTTGACGCACCGAATGCCTCTAATGCCCAAACTTCCATCTCTCCAAAACGCTGACCTCCAAATTGAGCTTTACCACCCAATGGTTGTTGTGTAATTAAAGAATATGGTCCTATTGACCTCGCATGCATCTTGTCGTCTACCATGTGAGATAGTTTCAACATATAAATCACTCCAACTGTTGCTGGCTGATGGAAACGTTCTCCCGTACCACCGTCAAATAAATAGGTTTTACCTGATTGAGGTACACCGGCTTTATCTGTCCATTCATTAATTTCATCCGGAGTAGCTCCATCAAAAATTGGTGTTGAGAACTTCATGCCTAATTTCTCTCCTG
>Ga0228634_1000632_pt1 | contig 24239 bp, 22 predicted proteins | sample 42DmetaG_FD_190063 | JGI IMG/M metagenome (GOLD analysis project Ga0228634, IMG submission 190063) | Seawater microbial communities from Monterey Bay, California, United States - 42D | ecosystem: Environmental > Aquatic > Marine > Coastal | place: USA: California | collected 2016-09-27 | reverse complement strand
CCGCCCAAGGCCGAAGGAATGGCGAGCCTGTCTGCGCATTACTAAGCCGCACTCGCTTTGCGAATTGGGGGCCATCCGGGACAACCGGGTGGCCCTTTTTCGTTACTGGCGTTCGTTGTTGGGCGGCGGCTTCCATATCGTGCAAAAGCGGCTAGGGTGCGGACAACCAAGGGGGGCATATGAACGATATCATTCTACTCGGCACCAAGGGTGGTCCCGCGATCCGGCAGGGCGGCGCGCTGCCTACGGCATCGTTGTTGCGGCTGGGCGGGCGGACTATTTTGATTGATTGTGCCATTGGCGCGGCCCGCAGCGTGGTTGAGGCGGGCGTGGGCCTGCTTGAGATTGACGATATCTTTATCACCCACCTGCATTCTGATCATGTGCTGGAATTGGGGCCGCTTATTTACACGGCTTGGACGACGGGGCTGCAACGGCAGATCACGGTCTATGGCCCGCCGGGAATTGCGGAATATTGGCAGGGGTTCATGGCCTCTATGGCGTTTGACTACAAAATCCGTCTTGCGGATGAAGGGCGGCCACCGCTGCTGGACCTGATCAAGATTGAGACCTATACTGAGGGTGCTGTGATGCAGGATGACACGCTCAGCGTTGCGGCTTTGCGTGTGGATCATCCGCCGGTTACGGACTGCTTTGCACTGCGGTTTACGGGTGCTGGCGCGACGGTCGTGTTCTCCTCTGACACTTGTTATTTCCCACCGCTTGGCGCGTTCGCCAAAGGCGCGGACGTGTTGGTGCACGAGGCGATGTTGATCGATGGTGTTGAGGCTTTGATCAAGCGGACACCGGGGGCCAGCCGCCTGCGGGAGCATCTCTATGCCTCTCATACGCGGGCCGAAGATGTGGGGCGGATTGCGACGGCAGCGCGCGTGGGGCACTTGGTGCTGAACCATTTGTTGCCAGCCGATGATCCCAACTTTTCCGAGCGTGATTGGTACGCAGCGATCCAACCCACGTGGGACGGTCCGCTCACCGTGGGGCGTGATGGTTTGTGCATCCCGCTTTCGTGATTGGCCATTCGCAAGCTTTTGCCCAAAACGGCGCGACTTGCAGATATTTGGCTCTAGGTTAACCATAGATTAAGAGACATCTCACACTGTTGTGAGAGGCGCGCTCTATTGAAAGCTTTGCCCGAGGCCCCGATATGCATCAGCACGGGCGCACCGGGTACGGGCCGCGCCGACAGGGTTCAGGAGGACGATCATTTGACACTTAAAACTACCGCACTCGCCCAGCCCGCTCAGACCCAGCCGACATGGCTGCGGGGCTTGTGGCTTTTGGTATTGGGCGTGGCACTGACGCTGGCGCAGGCGATGGCCGCGCAGGCTCGTGGCGCCCCTGACAGTTTTGCCGACCTCGTGGAGCAAGTCTCGGGCGCGGTGGTGAACATCACCACATCGACCACCGTGGAACGCGGCACCGGGCCCCAAGTGCCGCGCGGCTCTCCGTTGGAGGATTTCTTTGAAGAATTCCGCAACCGTCCCGGTCAACAGAATCGCCCCCAACGTCGGTCCTCGGCGCTTGGGTCCGGGTTCGTGATCTCAGAGGACGGGTATATCGTGACGAACAATCACGTCATTGAGGGCGCGGATGAGATCTTGATCGAGTTCTTTTCTGGTGCGGAACTGCCCGCCGAAGTGATCGGGACCGACCCCAACACCGACATCGCGGTACTTAAGGTGCAAAGCGATATCCCCCTGCCGTTTGTGCCCTTTGGGGATAGCGACGCGATGCGCGTGGGCGATTGGGTGATGGCGATGGGCAATCCGCTGGGCCAAGGGTTCTCGGTCAGCGCGGGCATCGTTTCTGCGCGGGAACGTGCGTTGTCGGGTACCTATGACGATTATATCCAGACCGACGCCGCGATTAACCGGGGCAACTCGGGTGGGCCGTTGTTCAACATGGATGGCGAAGTGATCGGCGTGAATACGGCGATCCTGTCGCCCAACGGTGGCTCCATCGGGATCGGCTTTGCGATGTCTGCAACCGTTGTGACCCGCGTCGTGGATCAATTGCAGGAATTTGGCGAAACCCGTCGCGGTTGGTTGGGTGTCCGCATCCAAGACGTGGATGCGGAATTGGCCGAAGCGCTTGAATTGGACGCCGTCCAAGGTGCGCTGATCACCGATGTGCCCCCCGGTCCCGCCCTTGAGGCAGGCTTGCAGGCGCGTGATGTGATCTTGTCCTACGAAGGTGAGACCGTCGAGGATACGCGCGGTCTGGTGACGATGGTCGGCAACTCGGACGTCGGCGCGGTTGTACGCGTCGTGGTGTTCCGCGATGGCGGCACGCAGACGATCCTTGTGACGCTGGGCCGTCGTGAGGAAGCCGAACGTGCGGTGCCCGCTTCTGCCCCGGTTGAGGAAGTCCCGACCGAGCAAGAGTTGATGGGGCTGACCGTCGGTGTGCTCGATGACCAGTTGCGCGCTGAATTGGACCTGCCGGAGGCGGCATCGGGTCTTGTGGTCAAGGAAGTGGATGAAGCCAGCGAGGCCTTTGCCAAAGGCCTGCGGGTCGGTGACCTGATCACTGAGGCCGGCCAGACTGAAGTCAGCACTTTGGTTGAGCTGGAGGAAAAGATCGCAGCGGCAAAAGCAGCGGGGCAAAAGAGCCTTCTGTTGCTGATCCGCCGCGGTGGTGATCCTCGGTTCGTAGCCCTGTCGCTTGGCTAAGTCGCCGCATTCGCGCAGCACCATAAAAACAAACGCCCCGGCCACCATCGTGTGAGCCGGGGCTTTTTATGGCGCACTAGGTGCTTGCGTCGCGGGGCACAGCCACAAGGCCCAGCGTTCGGGCAGCATCGATACTTAGCACACCACTATCGGGTCCTTGGGGGCGTTGATAGGCGCGTACAGCAGCGCGGGTGGGCGCGTCATAGGTGCCGGTGATGGGACCATCATAGTACGCCCGCGCCGCCAAAGCACGTTGGAGTGTGGCAATGAACGCGGGGTCTTGGCCGAGCGCGCAGGGGATTTCGAACCAACGGTTCCCATCATCGACAATGCGCTGCCGGGTTCGGGTCCGATAGATTGGTGGCTGTGTGATCGTGCCCGCGCTGGAGATTTGGGCGGGCTGGATCAAAAGCCGCTCAGTGATGGTTTCGATGACAGCGGGCCGTGTGATTTTGGACCAGCAGGCATCGGGGTTGGCCTGTGCACGCAGCTCAGCGGGGGCTTTTGCGGCGGGGATAATGCTGGGTTCAGTCGCGTCCAACGCGCCGCCGGGTGGCGTACACGCTGGGCTGAGGCAAAGGGTAATAAGGGCGGTGAAAATTCGGTAGGGCACTGCTGAGTTCCGGTCTGAAGCCGTTTGGCCAAGACTAACGCGGTTTGGGCTCATGGGAAAGTGACGGTGCGGGCGGTGCGCCTAACTGCTCATGAACACGGGGCAGATCGGGGGGCAAAAGTGCGTCTAACATGGGTGAGATGTTCTCAACCGTTTCGGCGACTAGGTGGGTCACTGGCCCTTGTCGCTGAACCCGGCCCGTCACGCGAAGCAAGCGTCCTGCGATGATTGCCCTGCGAAACCGCTCATAAACCGATTTCCAGACGATCACGTTGCAGGTTCCTGTTTCATCCTCAAGCGTCAGAAAGATCACCACCTTGGCCGTGCCGGGACGCTGGCGCACCAGCACGAGGCCCGCCACCGTGAGCCGAGTTGTGTTGGGGGCCGCATTCAGCGCGGCGGTGGTGATGCAATGCGAGGGCATTGGAACAAAAATAGAACAATTGATGCGAAATGCAAATCCCGTTTGCCCCCGAGGTCCGCGACAGCTACATCGCAAGAGGACACGACTGAAGGAGCATCGGCGCATGGCCAAAATCACCTACATCGAGCACGGCGGCAAAGAGCATGTCGTGGAAGTTGCTAACGGGCTGACCGTTATGGAAGGCGCGCGGGACAATGGTATCCCGGGTATTGAAGCCGATTGCGGCGGGGCTTGTGCTTGCTCAACCTGCCACGTTTATGTGCATGCGGATTGGGTTGAAAAACTGCCTGCAAAAGACCCGATGGAAGAGGATATGCTGGATTTTGCGTTCTCACCGGATGCAGCGCGTTCGCGGTTGACCTGCCAGCTTAAGGTCAGCGACGCGTTGGACGGCCTTGTCGTGCAAATGCCCGAAAAACAAATCTAAATGGTGGCGGCGCCGCGTCCACCCGCCCGCTTGTGGCGCGGTCTGGTGCGCGGCGTTTTGCTGGCCGCGAGCTTGTGGCCCGGCCTGGCGAATGCGCTAGAAATTACTGCGGCGCGCTATTCCGGCGCGACGCAGATCTATGACCATCTTGTGCTGGGAAAGCAGCACAACTGGTCGACGCTTGATGTGACGCTGTCGGATGGCCGCGTGACTAGCGTCATCCTGTCTGAGCGGGTGTTCGAAGACATAGCCCCGCGGTTGGCGGACATGGATGGTGATGGTAACCCCGAAATACTGACGGTTGAGGCGAAGCCCGGACAGGGTGCGCGTGTGGCGTTTTATGGCTTGGGTCCAGATGGGCAGCTTGGGCTGCGCGCGGCCACGCCTTACATCGGTACGAACAATCGCTGGCTTGCGCCTGTGGGCGTGGCCGATTTTGATGGCGACGGGGCTGTGGAATTTGCCTACGTTGACCGCCCTCATCTGGCAAAGACGCTGCGGGTGTGGCGCTGGCACTCAGCGCCGGATGGTGATGTGCGGCTGCAAGAGTTGGCCATGGTGGGTGGACTGACCAACCACCGTATTGGTGAGGATTGGATTACTGGTGGTATCCGCGATTGTGGCGATGGGCTCGAGATGGTGTTGGCGCGGGGCAATTGGGCTGGAATGGTCGCTGTGCGATTTATTGGTGGGTTTCGCTTGCGGGAATTAGGGTCTGACACCTCACGCATCGCCTTTGATCGGGCGCTGCGTTGTGGCTGAGCCCGTGGATGGATATTTGTGAACCAAAGAAGCTGGTCTTAGGGTTGTACGTCGTAGGGCAGGATATCGCGCCGGTTTGGGTCGAGTTGGAGACGGCTTTCCAGCGGCGGGACGGACCGTTGATGACAGCCTGCGCGGTTGCAGATGCGGCATGAAATTCCGATCGGTTCAAAGGGTGCGCTGAGGTCCATTCCATCCGCATAGACTATGGATTTGGCGTGCACGACCTCACACCCGAGGCCGATCGCGAGGCGCCGCGTCGGTGCGGAATAGCTGCCTCCGGATTTTGAGACATCGCGCGCTAGGCAGAAGTATTTTACCCCGTCTGGGGTTTGTGCCAGCTGGCGCAGGAACTGACCGGGTGTTTCAAAGGCGCGGTGGACGTTCCAGAGGGGGCAGGCCCCGCCGTAGCGTGCGAATTGGAGCCGTGTTGCGGAGTGGCGTTTGGTGATTGTGCCTGCCTGATCAACACGGACAAAGAAAAACGGCACGCCTTTGGCGCCGGGGCGTTGGAGGGTTGATAGTCTGTGGGCGACCTGTTCCAGCGATGCGTTGAAGCGGTGGGCGAGTAGCTCTAGGTCGTGACGGACGTCTTCGGCGGCGGCCTTGAAGCGGGCGTAGGGCATAAGTGCCGCTCCTGCGAAATAGTTCGCGAGGCCTACTTTTGCGATATCGCGGGCCTGCCCTGAGAGGCGTGCGAGATCGAGGGTTGCCTCAAGGATTGGGTCCTTTTCGATGAGTGCGAACTGGTGAAGCATTTGGAACAGTTGCGTTGATTCCGGGCTTTGGGCTGAGACGCTTAGAACGTTGCCCTCAAACCTACGGACGGGGCCATCGGCGACTTTGACGGTGACGCCGCGGGCGTGCAGGGCAGCTGCGAGCGCCTTTTTCACATCCCCGCCTTCGCGTTCGACAAAGTTTTCAGCGTTGCGGTCGACGGCGTCGATGTAGTTGTCGCAGTAGTGGAAGAAGTCACGCACCTCTTCCCACGGGCTTTGGCCGACGCCTTCACCGGCGGAGCCAAGGGCCTCATCCATGGAGGCGAGGCGTTCATTGCTTTGACGGTAGGCGCGGTGCAGTTCCAGAAACGCGCGCGCGAGGCCTGGGGCGTTGGATGCGGTTAGCCGTAGGTCCGCAAGAGGCGGTGGGTCAGAGAATACCGGGTCGGCCAGCGCCTCGCGCATATCGGTGACGACCCGCTCTGCGTCGCCCTCAGACAGCTCCGTGACGTCGAAGCCGAACTCGCCCGCAAGGGCAAGCACCACCCGGGTGGATACGGGCCGGTTGTTGTTTTCCATCTGATTTAAATAAGGGAGCGAGACGCCGAGTTTTCGGGCGAAGTCAGTTTGGTTGAGAGACAGGCGACCCCGGACTTCGCGCAGCTTTGCACCGGCATATAATTTGCGCTGGCTCATGGTTGCTCTCCTTTGCAGATTTGCAGCGTGATTTTACGCGGCTTTGCAAAGGGGCGCTAGGGGGTGATCGTGTGCCCTAATCTGCGGTCGCGCCGGACCGTTGCAACGATGGTTGCGACGCCGCAAATGGCTGAGGTCAGCATGATCAGAATGAGGGGCATTGCGCTGTTGCCGGTGCCTAGGGCGGCACCCGCCAGTGCCGATAGTGCCGCGCCTCCGCCGATCATCATCGCGCCGCCCAAGCCGCTGGCGGTGCCCGCAAGGTGGGGGCGGACTGATAGCATTCCAGCGGTTGCATTGGGCAAAACCAATCCGTTGCCGACGCCGACAAAGGTCATCAGGCCGAAAAACACAAAGCGGCTTTCGATGCCAACGGCAAACAGCAGGGCCATCAGGCCGATGCCCGTGCAGGAAAACAGTGAGCCGCGCAGAACCATCGTGTTGATGCCAAGGCGTTGGCTGTAGCGCCCTGACAAGAAGTTCCCGCAAAAATAGCCAATAGCGGGGGCGCCCAGAAATGCGCCCACTGTTGCCGGATCCATCTTGAACAACGTGACCCCGACGTAGGGCGCGCCGCCCAAGTACGCAAAGAACGCACCAGATGTGAACGCCGCACCCATAGCGTACCCCCAGAACCGTGGCGATGTGAGCAGTTCGGGGTAATCGCGGATTTGGGCGATCATGCTGGTGGAAGTAGCCTTGGCGGTTTCGCCAAGGTCAAACCAGCTGAGCGCCCAAAGGCCCAGCCCCGCAATCAGCAGGAGCCAAAAGCTGGCCTGCCAGCCAAAAGCCGCATCTAGCCCACCACCAATGGCTGGGCCGATCATGGGGGCCACTGACATGCCCATCGTGACGTAGCCGATCATCGATGCGGCTTCATTTGTGGGCACCATATCGCGGACAACGGCCCGGCTGAGGACCATGGATGTCACGATGACGGCCTGCGCCATGCGAAAGAGCAAAAACGTCTCAACGCTTTGCGCGACAAGGCAGCCCAAGGTCGCTACGCAAAACAACCCGCACCCCCACAAGATCACGGGGCGGCGGCCGTATCGGTCGGATAGGGGGCCGACAATGACCTGAAGCACTGCGTTCATGGCCAAATAGACTGCGACCGATAGCTGCATCAGGCGATAGTCGGTCTCAAAATAAGCGGTCATATTCGGCAGTGAGGGCAGAAAAATGCTCATCGTGAGGGCCGCGATGCCGGCAAGCATCACGAGCGTAAGGACTGTAGGTGGGGTGGATCGGTCGAGAAAACGGACCGTTGGGCGTGTCGACATCCTTTGTTTCCTAGGGAGTTAACGTTAACAAGTCTATGTGCGGACCTGTGTGGTGGCGCACACTGCGGCGGTCCGGAATACACAGAGTAGCCTGGTATCTCCTGAATATTCGCAACTTTGCAATTCGCCAAAATATGCATATGCAGCATTTGCAAATATTCTAACTGAGCCTTCCCAGATCGCGCGTCACTGCATAGAAGGTCTCAACACCAAAAAGGGAGTCCCCGGACATGAAGGATATTCTGAGCGAGTTGGACGAACGCCGTGCCGCGGCGCGTGCCGGGGGCGGAGAACGCCGCGTGGCGTCACAACATGCCAAGGGCAAGCTGACCGCCCGCGAGCGCATCGACCTTCTGCTCGATGAGGACAGCTTTGAGGAATATGATATGTTCGTGCGCCATCGCTGCACGGACTTCGGGATGGAGGCGGAGCGGCCTGCGGGGGACGGTGTTGTCACTGGATGGGGCACAGTTAACGGACGTCAGGTCTATGTGTTTTCCCAAGACTTCACCGTGATGGGCGGCTCCGTCTCCGAGACGCATGGTGCCAAGATCTGCAAGATCATGGATATGGCCATGCAAAACGGCGCACCCGTGATCGGGATCAACGATTCCGGCGGGGCGCGTATCCAGGAGGGCGTCTCATCGCTGGCGGCCTATGGCGAAGTGTTCCAACGCAACATCGACGCCTCGGGCGTTGTGCCGCAAATCTCGATGATCATGGGGCCGTGCGCGGGTGGGGCCGTGTATTCGCCCGCCATGACCGACTTTATCTTTATGGTCAAAGACAGCTCCTACATGTTCGTTACCGGCCCTGATGTGGTGAAAACGGTGACCAACGAGCAGGTCACCGCAGAGGAATTGGGTGGCGCGACCACGCACACCAAGAAATCCTCGGTTGCGGATGCGGCGTTTGAAAATGACGTTGAGGCCTTGGCTGAAGTGCGTCGCCTGATCGACTTCCTTCCGCTCAACAACCGCGAAAAGCCCCCGGTCCGGCCGTTCTTTGATAGCCCCGACCGGGTTGAGCCGTCGCTCGATACTTTGGTGCCCGAAAACCCCAACGCGCCGTATGATATGCGCGAGTTGATCTTGAAAACCGCCGATGAAGGCGATTTTTACGAAATCCAAAAGGATTTTGCGGGCAACATCATTACTGGGTTCATCCGGTTGGAGGGACGCACCGTCGGTGTGGTCGCCAACCAGCCTATGGTGCTGGCTGGGTGTCTCGATATTGACAGCTCGCGCAAGGCGGCGCGGTTCGTGCGGTTCTGTGATGCGTTCGAAATTCCGCTTCTGACGTTCGTGGATGTGCCCGGCTTCCTGCCCGGCACGACCCAAGAATACAACGGCGTGATTAAGCACGGTGCGAAGCTGCTGTATGCGTATGGCGAAGCCACCGTGCCAAAGGTCACCGTTATCACACGCAAAGCCTATGGCGGTGCTTATGTGGTGATGTCGTCCAAGCACTTGATGGGCGATGTGAACTACGCGTGGCCCACATCCGAGATCGCCGTGATGGGTGCCAAGGGCGCGACTGAAATCCTCTACCGCTCTGAGCTGAATGATCCTGAAAAGATCGCGGCGCGTGCGGCGGATTATGAGGATCGCTTTGCCAATCCGTTTGTCGCCGCGGAAAAAGGCTTTGTGGATGAGGTCATCATGCCCCAATCCACGCGTAAGCGGGTGGCGCGGGCCTTTGCGGCGTTGCGGAACAAGTCCACGAACAAGCCGTGGAAAAAGCACGACAACATCCCGCTCTGATCGGATGGCGAAGGGCTGGCATATGTCGGTGGACGGCGCGCGGCTGACGCTTGCGCGTCGGACCCCCGTGCGCTGGGACGTGGCGGTGCAGACGGTGTTGACCGGTTGCGCCGATCGTAACCGCGCGGCCATTGCCCATCAGGTCCGCCAAGACATATGGCGGGCCTTGGCGCGGGTCCGTGGGTTTTCCCCGATTGTTGAGGTCACGCGCAGCGGCTCGGACATGCAGGTGCGGGCAGGCGGACGGCTGGACGCGTCTGCGCCGGATCTAACGGCGCGCATTGCGGGGGTGCTCAACCAACCCACGGCGCGTGCCCGGTGGTGTGCGCGTGCGTAACTGGGTGCTCGCCTTTGTGCTTGGCCTTGCGGCGGGGCAGGCGGGGGCCGTGCCCTCGGGTCAGCCGCTAGCGCTGTGGCAGATCGCGTGGGAACGGATGCAGGGCACCCAAGACCTGCAATTGGTCATCCGTGCCATCGCGCCCAAGGTCGGTGCATTGGGGTTTGAAGCCGCGCAAGCGGACATGGATTGGATTTGCGCGACCCATGGCTTGACGCTGAGCGGTTTGCCCCATGGCGCCGCCGCCCAAGTCGTGGTCAACCTGATGGACACACCTATCCCGCGCGGCACGTCCAACCCGGACGTCGCGCAGTATTTTAGCGTATATGAGCTGGCCGATGGGGCCTGCATCTTGGAGGACTTATGAAGCGGCCACACGACCTTGAGCTGCGACGTTCACCTGCGGGGAGGGCTGGTGCATGTGCGCAACAACCCGCGCATGTGAACGCACGCCCGTATGTTTTCCACACCGATTCCGATATGCTGCAAAACGATTGCAGTGGTGCAGTCGGCAGTCGTCGGGAGGGTTGCGTCGATGCATCGGCCCCCCGCACCTCATTAAGGAGAGCAGAATGTCCAAAAGCCTCAAAGCGCTGATTGCCGTCGGTTTGGTCGCCATCGTTGCGGCCTGTAGCAGCGGCACCCAAGAAGAAATCGTCATCGTTGAGCCCACGCCTCTCGAAGCGGAACCTGTCTCCGGCAAGTTCTGAGCCGCGTGACTTGAATACCCTCATGTGGCGGGCCGTTGCCTCCGCCACATGGACCCCTTCGGTGGGGGGCAGCGCATGCTAAAGCACCGTGGATTTCCGGGCCGTCTTCCGGGCACTGACTATCAGTTTGTGATCCGCCGCGCGAACCCGCGTGGAGTAACGCCCCTAGTGGCGCGCAGACGTTTTCCTGACCGTAAACCTGCCGATCGGCGCGCCGATGAGGGCTTTATGTCTGCGTTGTGGTCCCACTTCGGGCCAGAGCCGTTTGAGCGGGGCAATTTGGACGCAGGCCGTCTGAACTGGCTGCTCGACCGTGAGGTTGTGGCCGTCGAAGAGGATTTCGACCCCGTCAGCTACGACTCGCTTTTGCGGATCGATGAGGCCGTGGCGCGCGTGTCTTTCCCGCGTGTGTTTGAGGCCGAAAGCTTTGACGACTGGGACGAGGAAACCGAGGAATGACCTTGGGATTCGGCGCAAATTCGCTGATGGCGAAACCCAGTGAGCCAATTCGCGCCGATCGTAATTTGAATGAGCGTTCCTGCTGGCCTGTGCCCATAACTCGTGCACATTTGGAACCATGGCTGAATTCCCCCAAGGATTTCATAAGCCATGGCGGGGCCCTATGTTCCTCTCGCCTGGTGCAGGCTCGTCGATTTCCTCCGAGCCTGTACTCGGCTGGGGGGGCGGCGCAGGTGTCCGGGGCCCGGGACATACAGGAGACGTCAAAGTGGCAAAGACCATCAAGTTATCAGCAGTCGCAATCGTTTTATCCACGCTCATGGCGTGCAACACCGCGAGCCTGTCCGACATCGAACGTGCCGGGATTGGCGCGGCTGTCGGCTGCGCGGTGGGTGAAATCATCGAAGACGGCGAATGCATCACGGGGGCCGCAATCGGCGGCGTCGGCGGTGCATTGTCAAACGACCTCGGCCTCTGACGCCGAGTGCACTGCACCCCTGACAAGGGGTAACCACGACTCACAAGCCTCAAGGCTGCTCGGGAGGGGATCCCGAGTGGCCTTTTGGCATTTGAACGATATCCGGGGATCAGCCTCGGCAAAAGGTCAAGACAAGGGGACAGCGTAATGTTCGAGAAAATTCTGATTGCCAACCGGGGCGAGATTGCCTGCCGCGTGATCAAGACTGCCAAAGCCATGGGCATCAAGACGGTGGCGATTTATTCGGATGCGGACAAAAACGCGCTGCATGTTAAGATGGCCGATGAAGCCGTCCACATTGGCCCGCCCCCGGCGAACCAGTCCTATATCGTCATCGACAAGGTGATGGAGGCGATCAAGCAAACCGGTGCTCAAGCGGTTCACCCCGGTTATGGCTTCTTGTCCGAGAATTCCAAGTTCGCCGAGGCGCTTGAGGCCGCTGGCGTGGCCTTTATCGGGCCCCCCGTTGGTGCGATTGAAAAAATGGGGGACAAGATCACCTCCAAAAAGATTGCCCAAGAGGCCAACGTTAGCACGGTTCCCGGCTACATGGGTTTGATCGAAGACGCCGAAGAGGCCGTCAAAATCTCAAACCAGATCGGCTATCCGGTTATGATCAAGGCCTCCGCTGGTGGCGGTGGTAAGGGCATGCGGATCGCATGGAACGACACCGAAGCGCGCGAAGGGTTTCAGTCCTCCAAGAACGAAGCGGCCAACAGCTTTGGCGATGACCGTATTTTCATCGAAAAGTTTGTCACCCAGCCACGGCACATCGAAATTCAGGTGCTGTGCGATAGCCACGGCAACGGCGTGTACCTGCATGAGCGTGAATGCTCGATCCAGCGTCGGAACCAAAAAGTGGTTGAGGAAGCGCCCTCGCCTTTCTTGGATGAGGCCACTCGCAAAGCGATGGGTGAGCAGTCCTTGGCGCTGGCACATGCGGTTGGCTACGCCTCGGCAGGGACCGTGGAATTCATCGTCGACGGCGACCGCAATTTTTACTTCCTTGAGATGAACACCCGTCTTCAGGTGGAACACCCCGTGACCGAGCTGATCACGGGCGTCGATCTGGTCGAGCAGATGATCCGCGTTGCCGACGGTGAGGTTCTGGGCATCAAGCAAGAAGATCTCAAGATCAACGGCTGGGCGATTGAGAACCGCCTTTATGCTGAGGATCCCTACCGGAACTTCCTGCCTTCGATCGGGCGTCTGACCCGTTACCGCCCCCCTGTTGAAGGTGCGCTGGGCGATGGCACCGTGCGCAACGACACTGGCGTGTTCGAGGGCGGTGAGATCAGCATGTATTACGATCCGATGATCGCCAAGCTCTGCACATGGGGCCCCGACCGGGCCACTGCGATTGAGACAATGCGCACAGCCCTTGATAGCTTTGAGGTTGAGGGCATTGGCCACAACCTGCCGTTCGTGGCTGCGGTGATGGACCATGACATCTTTATCAAAGGTGACATGACAACGGCTTTCATCGAAGAGCAGTATCCTGACGGCTTTGAGGGCGTGACCTTGGATGAGACCGCCTTGTCGCGCGTAGCTGCGGCCTGTGCTGCGATGCACCGCGTGGCCGAAATCCGCCGTACCCGTGTGTCTGGCCGCATGGACAACCACGAGCGCAAGGTCGGTGATGATTGGGTCGTGACCGCGCAGGGCGCGCGCATGGATGTCACTGTGGATGCCGATAAAGACGGCGCCACCGTGCAGCTAAAAGACGGCGCAAGCCTGCGGGTCGAAAGCGATTGGACCCCTGGCGATAGTCTCGCACGGGTGATGATCGACGGAACACCCATGGTGCTGAAGGTCGACAAAATGGTCGGCGGTTTCCGCATCCGGTTCCGGGGCGCAGACATCAAGGTCCACGTGCGCACACCGCGTCAGGCCGAACTGGCCGATCTGATGCCAGAAAAACTGCCCCCCGATACCTCCAAGATGCTGCTGTGCCCCATGCCCGGTCTGATCGTCAAAATCGACGTGACCGAGGGCGAAGAAGTGCAAGAAGGTCAGGCGCTGTGCACTGTTGAGGCGATGAAGATGGAAAACATCCTTCGCGCCGAAAAGAAGGGCATCGTCACCAAGATCAATGCAGGCCCCGGCGATAGTCTTGCCGTGGACGAAGTGATCATGGAGTTCGAATGAGCCATGACACGGCACCCCGGCATCCAACGTCACCTACACTCTGCGCGCGCTTTGGCGTCGCGCGGGGGCGTGGCTGGTGCGGATGGGGTGCCAGTTGATCAGCTACCTGCGCGCATTTCCTGTCTGCGTAGGGGCATTTTGTCGATGGAGCGTGTCAGTTCGCGCACGTCCCACGGCAAAGGTTTGCGCAGTTTCACCTGCCCGTCCTTACCAATCAGAACCATCATGAACCCCCGGGGACGCAGCTTGGTGCGCAGGGCGCTTTCACCGCTTGGGTCGGTGTCGACGATGATGACCACGTCGCGGTCCGCAAGGTCTTGGGGGCGCTGCGACAGCAGGTCCATTTGCTGGGTGAACGCTGGATCCCGCTCCGAATTGGCAAAGACCACGATGGGTCGTGCGACCCATGCAAAGTCGTTCAAATCCACGTCATCGGCGGCAAAGATGTGGGTTTTGTCAGCCTCCCACACGGCCAGAACGTCTTTGTCTGAGACGTCAGAGGCTATGGCGGTGGTGGCGAATACTCCAAGCAGGCCAAGGCCTAAGGCAAAATGCGTCAGTCGTGTCATGGTTCCTCCAGTTCACTCACATATAGGGGGTGCGCGGCGCGGGGCGAAGGACTTTGCGCAATTTGTTGAAAAATCGGCCCTTAGCGGGTTGAGGGAACTGCCGCACCAAGGCTGCCAGACTGCCGATTTGACTGACCCTGCTGCCGAACCATTTGCATCCATCAGCCCAGATCAGGGGCAAACGATGGGCGGGACATATGACACCGACCTCACCCGGCTGCGCGCAGGCGCGGATGGTTTGGCTACTTTTATTGACACCAACGCGTCGCGTTCAGTGACCCCTACAGCCGCCCACCCGGACGCATGTTCCGGGGCGCAGGCTTAGACAGAGAAGGACATCCCCATGACGGATCAGAACACGCCGGACCGCACAAAGCTTTGGACTGAGCTTGCGACCAAAGAATTGCGGGGCAAACCCCTTGAGGACCTGACGTGGAAAACGTTGGAAGGGATCGAGGTCAAGCCGCTGTATACTGAGGCCGACCTTGAGGGGTTGGATCATCTGGGTGGTATCCCCGGTGAGGGGCCGTTTACGCGGGGCGTCAAGGCTACGATGTACGCAGGCCGCCCGTGGACCATCCGCCAATACGCGGGTTTTTCGACAGCAGAGGAAAGCAACGCGTTCTACCGCAAGGCTTTGGCTGCGGGCCAACAGGGCGTGTCGGTGGCCTTTGATCTGGCAACGCACCGCGGCTACGACAGTGATCACCCCCGGGTTGAGGGTGACGTCGGCAAAGCGGGTGTGGCGATTGATAGCGTCGAGGATATGAAGATCCTGTTCGACGGCATCCCGCTTGATAAAATCTCGGTCTCCATGACGATGAACGGCGCGGTGATCCCGATTTTGGCGAATTTTATCGTCACTGGCGAAGAGCAGGGGCATGATCGCTCCGTGCTGTCGGGCACGATCCAGAACGACATCCTGAAGGAATTCATGGTCCGCAACACGTATGTTTATCCGCCGGAACCTTCGATGCGGATCATTGCGGATATCATTGAATATACGTCGAATGAGATGCCGAAGTTTAACTCGATCTCAATTTCTGGCTACCACATGCAGGAAGCGGGCGCGAACCTCGTGCAGGAACTAGCGTTTACGCTGGCCGATGGGCGCGAATACGTGCGTGCGGCGATTGCCCGTGGCATGGACGTGGATAAATTCGCGGGCCGGCTCAGCTTTTTCTTCGCGATTGGGATGAATTTCTTCATGGAGGCCGCCAAGCTGCGCGCCGCCCGCCTGTTGTGGCACCGCATCATGGAGGAGTTCGAGCCTAAGAACCCCAAGTCATCCATGCTGCGCACCCACTGCCAGACCAGCGGCGTGTCGCTGCAAGAGCAGGACCCCTACAATAACGTGGTCCGTACCGCCTATGAGGCGATGGCCGCAGCCCTTGGCGGCACGCAATCGCTGCACACCAATGCGCTCGATGAGGCGATTGCCCTCCCGACAGAGTTTGCTGCACGGATTGCGCGCAACACCCAGTTGATCTTGCAGGAAGAAACCGGCGTGACCAATGTGGTCGATCCGCTGGCGGGGTCGTACTACGTCGAAAGCCTGACGGCTGAGTTGGCGGATGAGGCGTGGAAACTGATCCAAGAGGTCGAGGAGCTGGGCGGGATGACGGCCGCCGTGAACTCGGGCATGCCCAAGTTGCGGATCGAGGAAAGTGCTGCGCGACGTCAGGCTATGATCGACCGGGGCGAAGAAGTCATCGTTGGCGTCAACAAGTACCGTTTGGACAAAGAAGATCCGATCGACATCATGGATATCGACAACGCCGCTGTGCGTGATAGCCAGATTGCGCGCCTAGAGCGTATCCGGTCCGAGCGGGACGATGCGGTTTGTGCCGCCGCCCTTGCAGAGGTTGAGCGTCGCGCCGCCGAGGGTGGCAACCTGCTAGAGGCCGCGGTCGATGCCGCCCGTGCCCGTGCAAGTGTTGGTGAAATCAGCCTCGCGATGGAGGCCGTGTTTGGCCGTCACCGCGCCGAGGTCAAAACCCTCGCAGGGGTTTATGGTGCCGCCTATGAGGGCGACGCAGGCTTTGCCGCGATTCAAAAGTCGGTCGAAGACTTTGCAACGGACGAAGGGCGCAGGCCTCGGATGCTGGTCGTCAAAATGGGTCAGGATGGTCATGATCGCGGTGCCAAAGTCATCGCCACGGCCTTTGCGGACATTGGGTTTGATGTCGACGTTGGCCCCTTGTTCCAAACGCCGGATGAGGCTGCGCAAGACGCGGTTGATAACGATGTGCACGTCATTGGCATCAGCTCACAGGCGGCGGGGCACAAGACGCTCGCGCCCAAGCTGGTTGCCGCGTTGGAGGCCGCAGACGCCAAGGACATCATCGTGATCTGTGGAGGGGTGATCCCACAACAGGATTACCAATTCCTGTATGACGCAGGCGTTAAGGCGATTTTTGGTCCCGGCACCAACATTCCTGAGGCGGCCCAAGACATCCTGCGCCTGATCCGCGAAGCACGGACCTAAGCGCTGGGCGCGCCACTGCGTGCCAGTATTTTGAGCCATTAGGGGCGGGGCGGTTGTATTGATCGCCCCGTTTTGCCATTTGAAGGGTTAACACAGGAGAACTGCGTGGCCTTACCCGCAAAACAACAGGTGACCTATTGGGGGCTCGTGAGCTTTGTCTTTCTGCTCGCGCTGTGGTTTTTGGGCGATATCATGCTGCCGTTCATCGTGGGCGGTGCGATTGCCTATGGGCTTGATCCACTGGCAGATCGGCTGGAAGCGCGCGGCCTAAGCCGGGCCATTGCCACGACACTGATCTCACTATTCGCGCTGTTCATCTTTTTGCTCGCGGTTGGATTGGTGATCCCGCTCTTGGTGGAACAGACCCTTGCGTTGATCCGGTTCGCACCGGAATTGTTTATCCAATTGCGCGATGGCCTCACGGCGCGTTTCCCGCAATTGATCGATGTCGATAGCACCGTTGGTCGGACGGTCAGCCGTGCTGTCGTTTCCATCGGTGAGGCGATCCAAGCACAGGGCGGTGCATTTGCACAACAAATCGCATCCTCGGTTGTGGGCGTCATCAACGCGGTGGTGTTTATCGTCGTTGTGCCGGTCGTGGCATTTTATCTATTGCTCGACTGGGACCGAATGGTTGCCCAAGTGGATGACCTGCTGCCACGCGATCACGCGCCAACGGTCCGCCGCCTCGCGTCCGAGGTAGACCGCACTCTGGCCTCATTCGTGCGGGGCCAACTAACGGTCTGCGCAATTTTGGGCACGTTTTATGCCGCGGGCCTGATGATTGTTGGCCTGCAATTCGGCGTGGTGGTCGGTGCGGTTGCGGGCTTGATCTCTTTCATCCCTTACGTTGGTGCGCTGATCGGCGGGGCCTTGGCGTTCGGCTTGGCATTGTTCCAGTTCTGGAATGATCCGGTCTGGATCGCGGTGGTCACAGCCATCTTTGCCGCCGGCCAAATGCTAGAGGGCAACTTTCTCACCCCCAAGCTGGTCGGTGGATCGGTCGGGCTGCACCCGGTGTGGTTGCTGCTGGCGCTTTCGGCGTTTGGGGCGGTGTTTGGTTTTGTGGGCATGTTGGTGGCCGTGCCGGTGGCTGCGATGATTGGGGTGCTCGCGCGCTTCTTGATCCAAGAGTATAAAGCCAGTCGCCTATACCTTGGCCTCGAATCGAAACGTGACCCGGACAAAGACGCCGCCGAATGAACGACACACAGCTTCCCCTTCCACTGCCCATGCGCCCCGCGATGGGCCGGGACGATTTTTTCGTCGCGCCCAGTAACGCAATGGCGCTGGCTTTCGTGGATATTTGGCCCAACTGGCCAAGCAATCGGCTGGCTGTTGTGGGCCAAGAAAGTGCGGGCAAAAGCCATTTGGCCGCGGTATGGGCACGTGTTTCGGGCGCAAGGGTGATGCGGGCCTGTGATGTGACTGCGGCCGATGTGCCCGATTTGGCCAGCGGGCCTCTGGCGATTGAAGATATGCATGTGCCGATGGGGGCCGAAACGGAACGCGCCCTGTTTCATTTGCACAACCTGATCGCGGCAGAGGGGCACAGCCTGATGGTCACGGGGCGCGGCGCGCCGAGCAGTTGGCCCATCACACTGCCAGACCTTGCTAGCCGTTTGCAGGCCATTACGATGGCCGAGGTGGCCGCTCCCGATGACCAATTGTTGTCGGCTTTGCTGATCAAACACTTCTCGGATCGCCAAGTGACCGTATCGCCTGCGGTGATCGCCTATGTCATCCCGCGGATCGAGCGTAGCTTTGCCGCTGTTGAGGCCATCGCCCAGCAATTGGACGCCGCTGCACTGGCGGGGCAAAAGCCAATCACGCGGTCGCTGGCCCGCACATTGCTGGACACAGACGACGCAGAGGCGTAGTGTGCCTACCTTGTCATAAAGCTGTCATTTAAGCCCCTTAGGGGAAGTGCATGTTAGATAATTCACACATTCCGGCGTCTGATTTCCTCAAGTCGCCGCTGCCAGCCCCCCGTGCCTTGGACGAGGATCGGACCACCGGTCCGCGCCGTTTCTTCAACCGTGAGCTGAGCTGGCTCTCGTTCAACTGGCGCGTACTCGAAGAAGCCGCAAACCCCCGCGTCCCTTTGTTGGAGCGGTTGCGGTTTTTGTCGATTTCGGCGGCGAACTTGGACGAATTCTATACGGTGCGCGTCGCGGGCCTGCGGGAGCTTGCGCGCGCGGGCACCACAACGCCCGCCGCGGATGGCCGCTCTCCGGTTGAGCAATTGCGGTTGATCAATGAAAATGCGCGCAATTTGTTGTCGGCGCAGCAATCGACCTGGATCGGACTGCGGCGGTTGATGGAGGCGGATGGCATTCGCCTGCTGGAGCGGGATGCCCTGACGCCCGCCGATGAGCAGATGATGGATGATCATTTTCTGGCCCAAGTGTTTCCCGTGTTGTCACCGCTCGCGATTGACCCCGCGCACCCGTTCCCGTTCATCCCGAACGAAGGTTTTTCGCTTGCTGTGATGTTGGAACGGCCCAGCGACAAACGCCGCCTACAGGCCTTGCTGCCCGTGCCGCAACAGATCGACCGGTTTGTTCGGTTGGCGGATGAGGATGGCGTTGCGCGGTTCCTCCCGCTGGAGGAGCTGTTGTTGATGCAGATCGACGCGCTGTTCCCCGGTTATGAACTGAAGGGTCACTGCGCCTTTCGGGTGCTGCGCGACAGTGACCTTGAGGTCGAGGATGAGGCCGAAGACCTTGTGCGTGAGTTTGAGACCGCCCTCAAACGTCGCCGCCGGGGCGAAGTTGTGCGCATGAAAATCACGGCCAACGCGCCGGAGGCCTTGCGCAAGGTGATCGTGGGCGAGTTGGGCGTTCAGCCTGATGAAATCATCGACATCAAAGGGTTGATCGGCCTTGCGAGCCTTAAGCAACTCGTGCTGGATGAGCGTCATGATTTGTTGTGGCCCCATTTCACGCCACGAGTGCCCGAACGCGTGCAGGATCACGACGGCGATATGTTTGCCGCGATCCGGCAAAAGGACATGCTGCTGCACCACCCGTATGAGACCTTTGATATGGTCATTCGGTTCCTGCAACAGGCGGCCCGGGACCCAAATGTTGTGGCGATCAAGCAGACGCTTTATCGGACGTCACGCAACTCCCCCATCGTTGAGGCGCTGTGCGAAGCCGCCGAGATGGGCAAGAATGTCACCGCTTTGGTCGAGCTGAAGGCGCGCTTTGATGAAGCCGCGAATATTCGTCAATCGCGGCGACTGGAACGGTCCGGCGCACATGTGGTCTACGGCTTTATCAACTACAAAACCCATGCCAAGATTAGCACCGTTGTCCGCCGTGAGGGTGATCAACTGGTGACTTATACCCACTTTGGGACGGGCAATTACCACCCCATCACCGCGCGCGTTTATACTGACCTGAGCCTATTTACCTGCGACGCAGCCCTTGGGCGCGATGCCACCAAGGTGTTCAACTACATCTCGGGCTACGCGCAGCCCGTTGGCTTGGAAAACCTCTCGATCTCACCGCTGGATATGAAATCGATCCTGCTAGAGCGGATCGAGGGTGAGATCGCCCATGCCAAAGCTGGGCGGCCTGCGGTGATTTGGGCCAAGATGAATTCGCTTATCGATCCCGATATCATCGACGCCCTCTATGCGGCCTCTGGTGCGGGTGTGCGCATCGATCTGGTCGTTCGGGGCATTTGTGGTTTGCGGCCCGGCGTGACGGGGCTTAGCGAAAATATCCGGGTGAAATCGGTCGTGGGGCGGTTTTTGGAGCACTCTCGTATTGTGTGCTTCGGCAACGGTCAGGGCCTGCCATCGAAAAAGGCGCGGGTGTATATCAGCTCAGCTGATTGGATGGGGCGCAATTTGAATCGCCGTGTTGAAACCCTTGTCGAGATCCGCAATGCGACCGTCAAGGCGCAGATTGTCAGCCAAATCATGGCGGCCAATTTGGCTGACGTTGCGCAAAGCTGGGTGCTGGGCCCGGAGGGCGAGTTCGAGCGTGCAGATACCTCAAAGCTCGATAATCCGTTCAATTGCCATCGGTTTTTCATGGAAAATCCGTCGCTTTCGGGGCGCGGCTCTGCGGGGGCGAAGGATGTGCCGGAATTGGCGCACTCAGCCGATGATGACACTGCGCGTTGACCTGCAGGCCCTTCGCGGGCAAAGGTGACACCCAGACATCGGGATGTGTCTGAGCGACCAAGGAGATCCACATGGACGGAGCGGAACGCAGTGCGGAGCCGTGGGATCTGTTTGGAGCCCCGCTGTTCGACGACCCCAAAGCGCGTGCACTGTCGCGAGTCGGGGTGATTGACGTTGGTTCCAACTCCGTACGGATGGTGGTTTTTGACGGCGCAGCGCGATCGCCAGCTTATTTCTACAATGAAAAAATTCTTTGTGGGCTCGGGGCGGGGCTATCTGAAACGGGCGTTCTAAACCCCGAAGGACGTACACGCGCATTGGACGCGATCCACCGCTTTGCGATTATCGCGCGGTCCATGCAGGTGTCACCACTGGTGGCCGTGGCCACCGCCGCCGTGCGCGAGGCCGTGGATGGCGACGCCTTTGTCGCCGAGGTTGAGGCCGTGACCGGGCTGCGCATTCAATGCATCAGCGGAGAGCAAGAGGCGCGGTTTTCGGCGCAAGGTGTCTTGTTGGGCTGGCCTCAGGCGGACGGTTTGATGTGTGACATCGGCGGCTCGTCTATGGAACTGGCTGAGGTCACGCATGGCCATGTTGGTGCCTGCGTTTCAGCCCGGCTAGGGCCGCTCAAACTTGCGGGGCTGCCCGGTGGGCGCAAGGCGCGCTTGGCTGAGATTGACGCCACGCTCGGCGCGATGCGCGAAGAGATGTCGGGCGCCTACAAGACGCTGTTCCTTGTGGGTGGGTCATGGCGCGCACTTGCGCGGATCGACATGGAACGCCGCGCCTATCCGCTGCATGTGCTGCACGAATATACGATGCGGCCCCAAGATGTTCGCGCGACGGTGCAATACATCGGCCTGCAAGACCTAGAGGGCCTGCGCCAACGCACAGGGACCTCGGCGGCACGTATGGCGTTGGTGCCCATCGCTGGCGAAGTCATCTTGCGGCTTTTGCACCACTTCAAACCGAGCCAAGTCGCGGTGTCGAGCTACGGCATTCGCGAGGGGCTTTTGTATGAACAGATGCCCCAATCGCTGCGCGAGCGTGATCCACTGATCGAGGCCTGCCGTTTTACGGAGGCCAAGGATGCCCGTCAGCCGGGTTTTGGGCGGACGCTGTATCATTTTATCCTACCGTTGTTTCCCAAGGTCACGGCCGCGCGCAAACGTCTGATCAAGGCCGCGTGTCTGCTGCATGATGTGGGCTGGCGCGCGCACCCAGACTACCGCGCGGATGTGGGGTTTGACCGGGCCGCGCGGTCCAACTTTGGCGGGCTATCCCATGCGGAGCGTGTGTTTCTTGGCCTCGCTCTTTTGCACCGTTACCGCAACAAACGGGCCTACGAAAAATATGACAGCCTCGCGCATTTGCTCACCCCAGAAGAGGCCGAACAGGCCGAGGTCTTGGGGAAGGCAATGCGCTTTGGGGCGATGTTCTCGGCGCTTGATCCGACGTTGATGGCGACGTTGGAATGGGCCCCCAAAAAGCGGCAAATCACACTGGGTCTGCCCGCAGGTGAAGGGGAGGTCCTGTTCGGAGAGGTCGCACAGGCGCGCTTTGCCTCGCTCGAAAGCAGCCTTGGGGCCACGTCCAAGGTTCGTGTCGCGCGCAGCTAAGCGGCTTGCCCCCGGGCGTTGGCTTGGCTAAGGCAAGAGGGCACTTTTCCGGAGACTTTCCATGCGCCTGAGCCGTTATTTCCTGCCCGTTCTCAAAGAAACGCCGTCCGAGGCGCAGATTGTCAGCCACCGCTACATGCTGCGCGCGGGCATGATCAAGCAGGCGCAGGCCGGCATCTATTCTTGGTTGCCGCTAGGATTTAAGGTGCTCAAACGGATTGAGCAGATCGTCCACGAAGAGCAGGAACGCGCAGGTCATATCCCACTGCTGATGCCGACGCTGCAATCGGCGGATCTGTGGCGCGAAAGCGGGCGGTATGATGATTACGGCGAAGAGATGCTGCGCATCACCGACCGCCATGGCCGTGATATGCTGTACGGCCCCACGAACGAAGAGTTGGTCACCGATATCTTCCGCAGCCATGTGTCCAGCTACAAGGACTTGCCGCTGACGCTGTACCACATCCAATGGAAATTCCGCGATGAGGTTCGGCCTCGCTTCGGCGTGATGCGCGGGCGTGAGTTCTTGATGAAAGACGGCTACAACTTTGATCTGACAAAGGAAGCGGCACTGCACGCCTACAACCGCCACCTTGTCAGCTACCTGCGCACCTATGAACGGATGGGCCTTCAGGCGATCCCGATGCGTGCGGACAGTGGCCCAATTGGCGGCGATGATACGCATGAATTCCTTGTGCTGGCTGACACTGGCGAAAGCGAAGTGTTCTACGATTCCGCTGTCACGGACCTGACATTTGGCGATCGTGCGATTGACTACGACAGTGTTGAAGAATGCGCGGGCATCATGCGTGAATTCACCGAGAAATACGCCCGCACCGATGAAACCCACGATGAGGCGAAATTCAACGAAATCCCCGAGGAGCGTCGTCGCGTCGCGCGTGGTATCGAAGTGGGCCAGATTTTCTATTTCGGGACCAAGTACTCTGAGGCAATGGGTGCCACGGTTCAAGGTCCCGATGGGAAGCCGACGCCAGTTCACATGGGCTCGCACGGGATCGGTGTGAGCCGCCTTCTGGGCGCAATTATCGAGGCCAGCCACGACGAAAAAGGCATCATTTGGCCCGAGGGTGTGACGCCTTTCCATGTTGGTATCGTGAACCTAAAGCAAGGTGATGCCGAGGCTGATGGCGCATGTGAAGGGCTTGAAACCGCTCTGATCAACGCAGGTCTTGATCCGCTGTACGATGACCGCAAAGAGCGGGCCGGTGGCAAGTTCGCGACCATGGATCTGATCGGTCTGCCATGGCGGATCACCGTGGGTCCACGGGGCCTGAAGAACGGTGTGGTTGAGCTCACCTCCCGTCGGACGGGTGAAAGCGAAGAGATGGCCCCCGAAGCTGCGGTCGCCAAGCTGGTTGAGATTTACGCAAAGCATCTCTGAGGGGCTGGCCCCTCAGTTCACAAAAATGAAAAACCCGCCTCAGCTGATGCTTTGGCGGGTTTTTTGATAGGGGAGTGATCGGATCAGCGTGGCTTTTTACTGCGCCATCGCCTCCGCCCGCTCAATCGCGGGCTTGATCGTGTCTTCCATGATGCTGCGTGTGATTGGTCCCGCCCAACGCAGGACGACGGTGCCGTCGCCCGCGATCACGTAGGTCTCGGGCACTCCGTACAGGCCCCAATTGATCCCCATCCGACCGGTTGCATCGGCCACGTGGGCGGTAAATGGGTCACCAAGCTCCGCAAGGAAGTCGAGGCCATCAGCCGCCTCGTCCTTGTAGTTGATCCCGTAGACGGGCAGTTGCTCAGACAATTCTTTGATCATCGGGTGCTCAGCGCGGCAAGGCACGCACCAAGAGGCCCAGAAGTTGACCAATGTCACATCACCGCCGCGCAGGGTGGCATCGTCGAATGAGGCCAGTCCGGGCAGTTCAACGCCTTCAATTGCGGGT
>Ga0228634_1000629_pt1 | contig 24370 bp, 22 predicted proteins | sample 42DmetaG_FD_190063 | JGI IMG/M metagenome (GOLD analysis project Ga0228634, IMG submission 190063) | Seawater microbial communities from Monterey Bay, California, United States - 42D | ecosystem: Environmental > Aquatic > Marine > Coastal | place: USA: California | collected 2016-09-27 | reverse complement strand
GCCGTATTCATAGATCGACTCCATATTCCAATGCCGCTGTCCGGGCCATGCGGCGGCCCCCACGATTTCGGACAAGAATGCCTCGGACGCGGGATCATCGTGGAGGATACAGTTTTCGCCACCTTCTTCGTAGTTGAGGACAATCTGCACCGCGATCCGCGCACCGCCGGGCCAATTGGCCTCTGGGGGGTTGGGGCCGTAGCCCACCATATCTCGGGGATATCTGCGCATCGCTCGCTCCTGTGGATGTGATGCGCGCAGCTTAGGACCTTCGCACACGACAGGGAATGCCCCTCAGTGCGGTGTCGCGCGATGGTCTTTGGGGGCTTAGCGCCGTTCGCGATCAGGGTCCGCGTCATCGTCGCCGAACTTGATCGTCGCGGTCAAAAGTCGAGCGGCCATCGACCCCGGCGCCACGATTGGCACAACGAACCGCGCAAGCAGCAAAAGCGTCATCGCCCCAAAGGACGCCCAAAACAGCGTGTCCATGGCAAAGCCTCCCAACGTCCGGTCAACGTTGCAAAATGCTAAGCCACCAAAGGCCACCCTGTCAAAGGGTGCCCCTTAAACCCGCGAAAACCAGCCGATTACCCCTGAAAACGTTTACGAATGCGGGGTTATTGCAGCGGAAAGCCATTCACGAGGATCGAGCCATCTTCGAGGAATTCGATCTCAGACGCGAGTTCATCAGGCCCTGTGGGCGTCGCGAACATGCCAGACATCATCCGCACCATGCCCACCTGTTCGGGTGGCACCACGCCTAATGTCGCGAGTTGATCCAGCAACCCAAAGCCCCCGCTAAGCGACAGATTGATCCGGCCCACAGGCGCGGGAATGGCGCTTGAGTTGTCGAATGTCGCGGCTCCCGTCCCGCTGAGTTGCGCGCCGCCCAGCGAGACCTCCAGATCATTCAGCCGGAGCGAATTGATCTGGGCAGGGGGGCCTTGGACGGCCTTAAAGTCATTCGTGACGTCTGTCAGATCCGACAAGACAGTCGCGGTACCTTCGAGATCTAGGGCGATGGTGGCGGGGTCCCGGGGGATGATGCCTTGGGGGTCAAACAAGCCCCAGATCACATCGCTCAGCACAACGTCCCGCAGGCCCAAAGTCAGGTTCACAGGCGCGGGGTCATCGGTGCGCGCAAGAGGCATCGCGATGCCAAAGGTCGAGCGTCCGACGCTGGCCTCAATCAGGAGGGGAAAGCCCCCGATCAGCCCGCGCATCTCGGTTTGGGTTGTATCGCTAAAGATGCCAAATTTGGTTGGGTCAATATCCATGGCGAGGGTCCCGGCACCGGTGCGAGCCTCCATCTGGATATCACCATCGGTTGCTTCGGCCGCGAACTGAACGCTGCTGCCGCCGTGGGTCAGTTCACCCTTTAGGGCGACACCCAAGGGACCAAGTGGCAGAGCCGCATCCGCGGCATTCAACGTGCCGGAAAACGCGCTTGTGAGGTTGGTGAAATCGCTTTGCATGTTGAACGTGCCCTCTGTCGGGTCCGACATGCTGAACCGGATTTGCATCGCACCGATTGTGTCCTGCGACTGAAAGGGCCGCGCCTCACTGGCCATGTCGATCACATAGCGCGAGGCCAAGTCATTCACCGTGACAGAGACCTGAAACGGCATGGTTTCGCCATCAACCACTACGTCGCCCACATCCAGAGTGAGCTGCTGCGCGCCATAATCATAAGTGCGCGCGCCGTCCTCATCGCGGGCGACGATATCAAGCCCGGTGTGGCGCAGTTCCATCGTGGTGACCGAGCTTTCACCGAACGACGTGTCGGTGATGCCAAGCGCATAGACCGGGTCCAATTCGATACGCACACTGCCGTCGCCCTGCTCCCGGAGGGTGATCTGGGCGATGCGCCCGGTGCTTTCGACCTCATCAATGATGGCTTGTGTCGCCACGTTCGTGAGGGTCAGGACACCGCCCGCATAGCTTTCGGATTGGGCGGTGATTGTGGTGCCAAGGGCTTCTTGCATCTCTTGCCACTCGGCCCAAAGGTCCGGTGCCGTCAGGTCGGCCACAGCCGCGCCCGCGCTCATGATAAATGCGGTGCTTGCCATCAGGCTCATGCATTTTGACATCCGGTACCCTTCCTGAAATGTATATTCAAAGCTCTTTGTTTCGTGTGTGGGACACAGGGTCAAGGCGCATCCGGGAGGGCAACAAAATGGATATGACGGGCAAGGGCGTGGTGATTACCGGTGCGTCCCGAGGCATTGGTGAGGCAACCGCGCGGATGATGGCCGCTGCTGGGGCGCAGGTCGCGCTGCTGGCGCGCAACGGTGACGCGGTTGCGGAAATTGCAGGTGAAATCGGTCCAAACGCGCTAGCCATCCCCTGTGATGTGGCCCGCTATTGGGAAGTAGAGGCCGCGATATCCGCCGCCGCGCGTGAGTTTGGCAGTCTTGATGTGGTCATCAACAACGCAGGTGTGATTGAGCCGATCGCATCATTGGCCGACAGCGACCCCGACGCGTGGAGCCAAGTGATCGACATCAACCTTAAGGGGGTGTTTTACGGCATGCGCGCGGCGATCCCGCAGATGCGCAAAGGCGGCACGATCATCACCATTTCCTCGGGTGCGGCCCACAACGCGCTAGAGGGTTGGAGCCACTACTGCACATCAAAAGCAGGGGCCGCCATGCTGACCCGCTGCGCGCACCGCGAAAACCCGGGCCTGCGGATCATGGGCTTGTCCCCCGGCACGGTCGCAACGCAGATGCAGCATGAAATCAAGGCGTCCGGCGTCGGCCCCGTCGCCGCCCTAGAGTGGGAGGATCACATCCCTGCGGACTGGCCTGCGCGCGCGTTGATATGGATGTGCTCTGACGATGCGGACGCGTTTGCGGGTGAGGAAATCTCACTTCGGGATGCGGATATCCGCGCACGGATTGGATTGGGCGCATGATTGAACTCGACCAACGCGAGGACATTTGGACCCTCACGATCAACCGCCCCGACAAAGCCAATTCGCTCACGTCCGAGATGCTGGCCGATTTGATCCAAGTGGTGAAAATGGCCGACAAGGCCGACCTGCGCGCCCTGATCCTGACGGGTGGAGGCGACAAAGTCTTTTCGGCCGGAGCCGACCTAGAGGAAGCCAAAGCAGGCCTCGCCCTGTCGCCCCTATGGGAAGAATTGTCTCGCGCGATTGTGCGCCTGCCATGCCTGACCATCGCCGCACTAAACGGGACACTGGCCGGTGGCGCGTTTGGGATGGTTTTGGCCTGCGACGTGCGTCTTGCACCCGCTCATGCCAAATTTTTCTACCCCGTTGCAAAGCTGGGCTTCTTGCCGCAACCCTCCGACCCGCGCCGCCTTGCGACATTGGTCGGACCGGCACGAGCCAAGATGATCCTTGTGGCAGGACAAAAGATCACTGCCGATGAGGCTTTGATCTGGGGCTTGGTAGACCGTTTGGAAACCAACTCCCTAGAGGCGGCAAATGCGCTGATCCCCGAAGCCAAAGCCGACCACATGGCGGCAATTAAATCGATGATCTAGGGGGCTTCGACCCACGCGCGGGCGGCTTCAAGGTCTGCCATGTCAAACACCCGGATTTCGAGGGGCGACACGCGGCACAATGCCCGCGTGAGCCCGCCGATCCAGCCAACATCCGTGACCACCGCCACCCGGTCAATGTCACGAATATGGGCGACGTCAAACTTGATGCCCTCCCAGATGGTGCTCAACTCGAAGCCTTCGAAGGTGGGGATCACCTCAACCATACGGACCTTGCCGTGACGCTGAAGGAACGCCTCTAGGCGCGGCAGAACGCTGTCCATATCGGCCTGCGTAATCTTGCCCGCCACTTCGATTTCAAACACCGGCTGGGTTGCGTGTTCATGATATTTTATCGCCATTTTTCGTCTCCTATCTCCACTTTATATGGGGATTGTCGGCACCTTTTGTGAGGGGAGATCGCGGGGAAATAGCTCATGCATCGGCACTGAGGTCCCGTCAGGTTGCACAATTCGCACATGTCGCCGCCGCATCAGGCGCGGCTCGGACACACCGACGGAGTGGGCAATCATCTCAACTTCAAGGACAACACCCTTGGCATAGCGTGCGACTTTGCGGAATTTATCCTCCACCACGAGGCCCTTTTGAAAACGCGGGTCATGGGTCGTGATCCCCGTAGGGCAGGTGTTTTTATTGCATTTTAGCGCCTGAATGCAGCCCAAGGCGAACATGAACCCGCGCGCAGACACCACAAAGTCCGCGCCCGCCGCCATGGCCCATGCGATGTCACCGGGGTTGACCAGCTTACCACTGGCCACCAGCCGGATGCGGTCATGAAGGCCGACGCTATCACGCAAGTTACTCACCATCGGTAGGGCTTCGCGGATGGACATCCCCACAAGGTCCATCAAGGGCATAGGAGCCGCGCCGGTGCCGCCTTCGCCGCCGTCGATGGTGATGAAATCTGGCGCACTTTCGGGACCTCGGCGCAGGACCTCGGCGAACAATTCCTCAAACGGTTCGCGGGCAGCGACAACAGCCTTGATCCCGACAGGCTTGCCCGAAACATCCCGCACGCGCGCCACAAGATCGAGCAAATCCGCCCATGAATTCACCTCCCGGTGACGGTTCGGAGAGATCCCGTCTTGGCCGACGGCTAGACCCCGAATGGCCGCAATCTCGGCGGTGACCTTTTCACCGGGCAGGATACCGCCCTTGCCGGGCTTGGCCCCCTGCGCGAGCTTGATCTCGAACATCGCGATTTGCGGATGTGCCGCGATTTCGCGCAGCTTCTCATCGCTCAGATTGCCGTCCTTATCGCGGACACCGTATTTGGCCGTCCCGATCTGATAGACAAGGTCGGCCCCGCCCTGAAGGTGAAAGGGCGACACGCCACCTTCACCGGTGTTCATCCAAATACCCGCTTCGGCACAGCCACGCGACAGCGCCAAAACCGCGGGTTTTGAGATCGCGCCATAGGACATACCGCTGAGGTTAAAAATCGATTTGGCCACATAGGGGACACGCGCATTGGGGCCGATCATCATGGGCTCGGTCTTGGCAAATTGATCATCAAGCGGGGGAAAGGGGCTGTTCACGAACAGGGGTGTCCCCGGCGCCGAAATGTTGCGGGTCGAGCCAAAGGCAATCGTGTTGCTTTCGCCCTCACTGGCCCGTTTGACCCAATCCCGCTGCGCGCGATTGAAGGGCAGTTCCTCTCGATCCATCGCAAAGAAATACTGGCGAAAGAATTCGCCCAGTTCGGAGAAAATATGGCGAAACCTACCGATCACGGGGTAATTGCGCCGGATCGCGTCGGAGGTTTGGGACCGGTCGATGACGAACAGAACCAACCCAGCAGCGACCATCACGCCGATAATCAACACGAACAACAGCGCCAAAATCTGCAACGCCCACGCGGCGGTTTCCATAAAAATCATGTCGAACTCCAAGCCATTGATCGAACAGTGATACGCGCCCATATGGTTCACAAGGGCTCAATTCTGCTCCCGCCTGCTCACATGAACGTGACCCCAAAACCGGCAAATCGCCGCTTACGGCCAAGTGTGCGCCCTTGAAACCTATATTTTCGCCCCAATTTGTCTTGTGTGTTTTTTGCACACGAGCCTGCCGATCATCGGCGGCCAAACAACAAAAGGGAATTAAATTATGCTTCGCACTGCAGCACTTGCCATCGCCGCCACAACCGCCCTGACCCTGCCTGCCTTTGCTGGCAGCATGGGCAAAAAGGACATCGTCGACACCGCCGTCGGCGCAGGTACCTTTGAAACGCTTGTCGCCGCCGTCAGCGCGGCCGACCTAGTGGACACATTGAAATCCGAAGGCCCGTTCACCGTGTTCGCCCCCACCGATGAGGCCTTTGCCGCCCTGCCCGCAGGCACGGTCGAAAGCCTGCTCTTGCCTGAGAACAAAGAGCAACTGATCGCGGTTCTGACCTATCACGTCGTGCCTGGCACAGTGATGTCCACCGATCTTGTGGACGACATGAAAGCCGCCACGGTACAGGGCGGTGAGATCACAATCGACCTCGACAATGGCGTGATGATCAACGACGCGAACGTCACCACCGCTGACATCGAGACATCGAACGGTGTCATCCACGTCATCGACAAGGTGATCCTGCCCGCCGACATGTAAGGCTATCTGTCTGCTTGCCTCAGACAGCTCACAAGACGAAGGCCCCGGAGCGATCCGGGGCCTTTTCATATGTGCTTAACCTGCAGCTCCGAGCATCTTGCCTTAACTTTTGGACATATGTTTCGAACTTCAATCTGTTGCTGTTGGGACAGGTGTCGCAATGAATAGCCGTCCGTCGCGATACGCTCAGCCAAGCGTGAACCAGTCGAAATGTGTGTCAAAAGCCAGTCCACCTGAATGAGCCAGCTTTGGGACTCGAAATGCATAAACTGGTTTCGGACCGAGAATACCTCCCGAAAGCTTAGCACCTCCGATTCAGGGATTTGGATGTTAGGATCCGCAGATTCCATTCGGCTAGACAATCCCCGTACACGCTCCAATAAGTCATGCGGCCCTGCGAGTTTTAGCTTTTGGGGGGTGATCGGTTCCGGTTATTCAAACGCTGTATTTCAGCAAAAGCATCATTTTGGCGCAAAGCGCCAACCTGCATACTACCTGAAAGATTGCACACGAGCATGCTATTGAGCGCATTACACAGTGCAATCGTAGCCCATTTTAGGTTAGTGCGGTTCTTTTCATCACGCTGCAATTGCCACAAGACTTCCTGCATAGAATGCAAAACGTCCAGCTGCTCGCTTGTTTCCAGATACATCGCCACCCCATAAAATGAACGAGGCCCAGCGGTTCTGGGCCTCGTCTCGCAATTAATGCACAACGGCCTCTTGGGGCGGTTGGCGGTCGCTTCGGGCGATCCGGTCCCCCACAAGCAGACCATCACTGCTGGCACTAACTGGCACCACCGCGCCGTCGGCCACATCACCCGATAGGATCATCTCCGCCAGCTCGTTCTGCAAACTGCGCTGGATCACGCGCTTTAACGGACGGGCGCCGAACACCGGGTCGTAACCCTCATCCGCAAGCCATGTCTTGGCCGCGTTATCCAGTTCGAGCACGATGTTGCGCCCTGCGAGCCGCTTGGTCAGGCGATGCAGTTGGATATCGACGATGCCATTCATGTCGGCACGCGCCAAACGATCAAAGATGATCGTTTCATCCAGACGATTCAGGAATTCAGGCCGGAAATGACCCCGGACCGCATCCATCACATCGCGCTTGGCCTCCGCTGCGTCGGCACCGTCGGGAAGTTGGCTCAGCGCCTGTGCACCCAAGTTCGAGGTCAGAATAATCAGCGTTTGTTTGAAGTCGACAGTGCGACCCTGACCATCGGTCAGCACCCCATCATCCAACACCTGAAGCAGAACGTTGAACACATCTGGGTGGGCCTTTTCGACCTCATCGAACAGAACGACCTGATAGGGTCTGCGCCGGACGGCCTCTGTCAGGACGCCGCCCTCATCGTAGCCAACATACCCCGGAGGCGCGCCGATCAGCCGCGAAACCGCGTGTTTTTCCATGAATTCGGACATATCAATGCGCACCATCGCATTGTCATCATCGAACAGGAACTCAGCCAAAGCCTTGGTCAACTCGGTCTTGCCCACACCAGTTGGGCCGAGGAACAGAAAGCTGCCCAAGGGACGGTTTTCATCGTTCAGACCCGCACGCGCACGGCGCACAGCATTGGCGACGGCGGTCACCGCTTGGGTCTGCCCAATCACGCGTGAGGCAATTTCTTCCTCCATCCGGAGCAGCTTTTCGCGCTCGCCCTCTAGCATCTTGGACACAGGCACGCCGGTCCACCGCTCCACCACAGAGGCGATTTGCTCGGGGCGCACGGCTTCCTCCACAAGGACCTCATCTTCACGGTTTTCGGCATCAGACAGCTGCTTTTCCAATTGCGGGATCACGCCGTAGGACAGCTCCCCCGCACGGGCCAAATTACCTTCGCGCTTGGCTGCATCCAGATCGACACGAGCCCGATCCAACTGCTCCTTCAACCCACGCGCGCTTTCGAGCTTGTCACGCTCGGCCTGCCACTGGGCGGTCATCTCAGCGGACTGCTGTTGCAGGTCTGCGACCTCGGCCTCTAGCTTTTTCAACCGATCCTGAGAAGCGGTGTCGTCCTCAAGACGCAGGGCCTCTACCTCGATTTGCTTTTGCAGGATGTCACGGTCCAGCGCGTCCAATTCCTCGGGCTTGCTGTCGACCTCCATCCGCAGGCGCGACGCGGCCTCATCCACCAAATCGATCGCCTTATCGGGCAGAAAACGGTCCGTGATATAGCGCTGCGAAAGCGTTGCGGCAGCGACCAGCGCGCTGTCGGAAATCCGCACACCGTGGTGCAGTTCATACTTTTCCTTAATGCCACGCAGGATCGAAATCGTGTCCGGCACAGTCGGCTCTTCGACCATCAGCGTTTGGAAACGCCGGGCCAGCGCCGCGTCTTTTTCGACGTATTTGCGATACTCATCGAGGGTGGTGGCGCCGATACAATGCAACTCCCCCCGGGCCAACGCGGGTTTGATCAGATTCGCCGCATCCATCGCACCGTCGGATTTACCCGCGCCGACAAGCGTGTGCATCTCATCGATAAACAGGATGATTTCGCCAGCAGCCGAGGTCACTTCGTTCAGCACTGCCTTGAGCCGTTCCTCAAACTCACCACGGTATTTCGCACCAGCAATCAGCGCGCCCATATCAAGTGCCATCAGCGTCTTGTTGCGCAGCGACTCCGGCACGTCACCGTTGATGATCCGAAGGGCCAAACCCTCGGCGATGGCGGTTTTGCCAACGCCGGGCTCACCGATCAGAACGGGGTTGTTTTTGGTCCGGCGGCTCAGCACTTGCATCGCGCGGCGGATTTCTTCGTCCCGCCCGATGATAGGATCAATGCGTCCTGCGCGCGCCGCCTCAGTCAGGTCAGTTGCGTACTTTTTCAACGCCTCATAACTGTCCTCCGCAGAGGCGCTATCGGCGGTGCGGCCCTTGCGGATATCATTGATCGCGGCGTTCAAGCCTTGCGCATTCACACCACCCGCATCCAAGGCATCCTTGGCTTTGGATTTCACCATGTTGAGCGCCATCAAAATCCGCTCAACCGTGACGAAACTATCGCCGGCCTTTTTGCTGAGCTTTTCGGCCTCGGACAGAACCTGCCCGAGCGTGCGATCCATGTAGGTCTGGCCACTGTCACCGCTGACCTTGGGCAGCTTAGCAATAGCACTATCAACGGCCTCGGCCACGCGTTTTGCGTTGCCACCAGCGGCCGATATCAAGTTAGACGCCATCCCCTGATCATCGTCCATCAACGCCTTTAGCAAATGTTCGGGGGCCAGTTGCTGATGGCTTTCGCGCATCGCAATCGTTTGAGCAGCCTGCAAAAAACCGCGCGACCGCTCCGTGAACTTCTCCAAGTCCATGAGCACTACTCCTTCTCAAAGCACCCACCCTTGCCGCGCCCATCTTGGCACACAGCTCGGCGAGCCTCACAAAATATTTGGGGATTATTTGTGCGCGCTGCAAGTCCGCACGAAACGCGACAAACAAAATAGGAGGGTCCCGACCCCCCGGGACCCTCCTGCCACCCGCGTGCTCGACTGCACCACCCGCGGACTTGGCGCCTGCAAGCTGAGGCGCGTAACTGAGGGCCCGGCCATACTGGTCCGGACACGCATTCACTAACCCAAAGCCCGAGGCAAATCAAAACCATAGTAGGAAGGATTTGTTGTAAGTTACGCAAAAGGCCACGCGCAAAGGCGTGGCCTTGGTGTCAGCCTATCGTGCGATCTACGCGTAGACGGCTTCTTTGCCAAAGTGCTTGGTCAGCAGATAATACACCACCGCGCGATACTTATTCCGCTCGGATTTTCCGTATTGTTCGATCACGGCATTGATACCGTCCATCAATTCAGGGCTGTCAGCCAACCCCAGCTTTTTGATCAAAAAGTTGTTTTTTACAGTCTCAAGTTCAGCCTCTTGAGAGGAGGCCACCGTCGCCGCATCGGCATTGTAAATGGCTGGCCCGCACCCAATCGTGACCTTTTCCAAAAGGTCCATGTCAGGCTCTACACCAATTTTTGTTTTCAAATCATCTGCGTATTTTGCAATCAATTCGTCGCGCTTACCCATATTTGGTCTCCCAGCTGTTGGATCATGCATCCGCCCTAATTGGAGCGGCCATGCCACGCTAGCCGCTGTTCCGCGGTTCTCAAAGAGAGAAATTAACCAAAGGCCACGCACAAAAAACGGGGCCCCAAGCTGGGACCCCGCAGAAAACCATTTCAAATGGCTTAGTAACGATAGTGCTCGGGCTTGAAAGGACCCTCTTGGGCCACACCGATGTAGTCGGCCTGATCCTTGGAAAGCTTCGTTAGTTTCACGCCGATTTTAGCAAGGTGCAGCGCGGCCACTTTTTCATCCAGATGCTTGGGCAGGATAAAGACGCCGGGCTGGTATTCGTCACCCTTGGTCCACAGCTCAATCTGCGCCAACACTTGGTTGGTAAAGGATGCGGACATCACGAACGATGGATGGCCCGTTGCGTTGCCAAGGTTCAAAAGACGACCTTCCGACAGCAGAATCAAGCGGCTGCCCGAAGGCATCTCGATCATATCCACCTGATCTTTGATGTTCGTCCACTTGTGGTTTTTCAGTGCCGCAACTTGGATTTCATTGTCGAAGTGACCGATGTTGCCAACGATCGCCATGTCCTTCATCTCACGCATGTGTTCGATGCGGATCACGTCTTTGTTACCGGTCGTGGTGATGAACACATCCGCCGAGGATACGACGTCCTCCAACAGAACGACCTCAAAACCGTCCATCGCGGCTTGCAGCGCGCAAATGGGGTCAGCCTCGGTCACTTTGACCCGCGCGCCCGCACCTTGCAGGGATGCCGCAGACCCTTTGCCAACGTCGCCGTAACCACACACAACCGCGACCTTGCCAGCCAGCATTGTGTCCGTGGCGCGACGGATGCCGTCAACGAGCGATTCCTTACAGCCGTATTTGTTGTCGAACTTCGACTTGGTGACGGAATCGTTCACGTTGATCGCGGGGAAGGGCAGCTGGCCGTTTTTGTGCAGGTCATACAGACGGTGTACGCCAGTTGTCGTTTCCTCGGATACGCCGCGGATCTGTTCTTTCATCTTGGTGAACCAACCGGGGCTCGCGGCTAAACGCTTGGCGATTTGGGCTTTGATGACAGCTTCTTCCTCGGACTGCGGTACGGGGATGATCTCTTCACCGGCCTCTGCGCGGGCGCCAAGCAGGATGTAGAGCGTCGCGTCGCCACCATCATCAAGGATCAGGTTCGGGCCTTCAGCGAACATGAACGACTTGTCCAAGTAGTCCCAATGCTCCTCAAGGGTTTGGCCCTTGATGGCAAAAACCGGCACACCGGCTTCGGCGATAGCGGCAGCTGCGTGATCTTGGGTTGAGAAAATGTTGCACGACGCCCAGCGGACATCCGCACCCAGTGCGACCAGCGTTTCAATCAGAACGCCTGTCTGGATTGTCATGTGCAGCGAGCCCACGATGCGCGCCCCGGCGAGTGGCTGGGATGCGCCGTATTCCTCACGCAGGGCCATCAGGCCGGGCATCTCGGTCTCAGCGATGTCCAATTCTTTGCGACCGAATGCGGCCAAAGCGATGTCTTTTATGATATAATCAAGCGCCATCCGGGCGGCTCCTCTCGGGTTGATCTTCTTGACGGGGGCCATAACACTGAAAACATGTAGGGTCTATGGTTGCGCATGACCGCGGCGGTCTGGCGCCTAACCTTGCGTGCCGAACAGAGTGTGACCATGGTGATTGCACAAAAAACCGTCAGCCATGCCGTCGCGCATCGCTGATTAAGGAATGAGGTAGACATGGCCCGACCTGCCCGCGCTTGGCAACGTATGCTCTCGGGGCGTCGCCTTGATCTGCTCGACCCCACTCCGATGGATATTGAGGTTGAGGACATCGCTCATGGCCTCGCGTTCGTAGCGCGCTGGAATGGCCAAACCCAAGGCGACTACGCATATTCCGTGGCTGAACACTCCCTTTTGGTTGAAACGCTTTATTCACGGCTGAACCCGGATGCTCCGGTGAAATGGCAACTGGCCGCCCTTTTGCATGACGCACCTGAATATGTGATCGGCGATATGATTTCCCCGGTAAAGGCCGCAGTTGGCACTGGGTATGGCAAGCTGGACGACAAACTACAGGCAGCCATTCACATCCGGTTTGGAGTGCCCGCGCAGGTCCCGGCCGCCGTCAAGAAACAGATCAAAAAGGCCGACCGCATCAGCGCGTGGTTAGAGGCGACGCAAATTGCGGGCTTTACGCAGGCAGAGGCGGACAAATTGTTTGGCGCCCCAGACCCCGCGATCACCGAAGGCCTAAGCATCGCGTTGCGCCCACCACTGGAGGTCCGCCACGCATTCACTGCACGCCACGCCCAATTGATGGAGGCCCTATGATCGCCACACGCCCAGCCCAGCTGTTTGACGCCGCCGCAATGGCCGCTCTACTGAACCCCATCATTGAAACCGGCGGCACCACGGCATTGACACAGACTGTGGATGCCGAGTTTATCCGCGGCTGGATGGCCAAAGCCCCCGCGCGGTCTGCTTGGACAGTCGCTGAAAGTGGGGGTGACATCGTAGGGTTCCAATTGATCGCACCATGGGATCAAATTCCAGACGACGCATGCGACATCGGCACCTACGTCGCGCAAGATAAATCCGGGATGGGCATCGGTTCTGCGCTATTTGAGGCGACCAAGAAAGCCGCCTCAAAACTCGGGTACAAATGGATCAATGCCCATATCCGCGCCGACAACGAAAGCGGCCTGCCCTACTATCAATCTCGCGGCTTTCGGGATTGGAAGTATGTTGAGGGCTATCAGCTAGATGACGGGAAAATCGTTGATAAGGTTTGGAAACGCTTCGACCTTTAACGATAAAGGCTCCACTGACCTAGATGGATTTTATAGGCTGTATCCGGGTCTGTTAGGCATGGGCGCCTGGCACACCGTGGCACCTCCCAGTGTGTGGGACGAGCTGCGGGAAAAAATATCTCAAGAGCTTTCGTAAACATCATGGCCCCCTATGGCAAATCTGTCTTTGATGTACCCTTGTGCCCTTGCTAAAAGCGACTCTCGACAATTTCGAAGATGTAAGTGTAACTTACATCTATGATTGACTGGCGCGCGCTTCCTTCTCTTCCCGCATTGCGGGCCTTCGATGCTGCTGTGCGCACGGGCAGCTATTCTGAGGCGGCTCGTACGCTCAACGTCACGCACGCAGCAATCGCGCAACATGTCCGCGCGCTCGAAAAACACTTTGGCCAAACCCTCATGACCCGCGCTGGCCAAGGCATGGCCCCCACGCCCGAAGGCGCGCTGCTGGCCACGCACTTAACCGAAGGGTTTGACACAATCGCCGCGGGCTGCGCACGCCTGTCCGATATCACCGCGATGCACCCATTCACATTGTCCTGCACACTGGCATTTGCAGAAAATTGGTTAATGCCCCGCGTCTCGGACTTTTGGGCGAAACACCCCAATATTGAGCTGGCGATCTTGCCAAACAATGCATTGGTTAACTTCAAAACCGACCTTGTGGATTGCGCGGTTCGTTACGGGCACGGCGCGTGGCCCGGCCTGACCGCCACGCCATTGTTGACCGGAGAATTCATCGTCGTCGCAGCCCCTCAGTTGGCGCCGGCACAGCCAGTACGCGACATGGCAGAGCTGGGCGATGTCATGTGGGTGACCAACGACATACCGGGCGAACACCATGTGCTTGTGCGCGACTTTGGCTTTCACGCGCCCGATATTCGGATGCGGACGTTCGCGACGAATGGGCTTGTACTCGCGGCTGTGCGCAGCGGATTGGGCTTTTCGATCCAATCGCGGTCGCTTATCGGACGCGATCTAGCAGATGGCACATTAGTCGAGGTTTTCGCCAAACCGACAGAGGGTCTTGGCTATTGGATCGTCCACCCAGAGGACGCCGAAACACAGCGCTTACGGCTCTTTAAACGATGGTTGTTGAGCCACTTATGACTGGCATCGCATCGCTAAATCAACGGTTTAGCAAGCTTCTTTAAGGCCAGTTATTAATGTACTGCATAGCGCTCAAATCTTAATGAGCGCCATGCTGCGTTAATTCTCAGTAATATCAACGCTATCGCGGTGAGCGTTTCGCCAAAATACGCTGAAGCGTGCGCCGGTGCATGTTCAGACGCCGCGCGGTCTCTGAGACATTGCGATCACACAGCTCATACACCCGCTGAATATGCTCCCAACGGACACGATCCGCGCTCATGGGGTTATCGGGTGGTGGAGGCAGTTCATCGCCCTTGGCCAACAGCGCATTGGTGATATCATTCGCATCCGCAGGCTTGCTCAGGTAATCTGTCGCGCCGATTTTGACGGCCGCAACAGCAGTCGCAATCGCCCCATAGCCGGTCAAAACCACGATACGCGCATCGGGTCGCTTTTCACGCAGCGTTTCAACAACATCCAGCCCGTTGCCATCCTCAAGCCGCAAGTCGACGACGGCGTATGCAGTCGGGCGCGCTGTCGCAATAGCGATACCCGCAGCGACGCTGCTGGCGGCCTCAACCTCAAAGCCGCGCTTGTCCATCGCGCGCTCTAGTCTTCTCAGAAACGGTTCATCGTCGTCCACCAATAACAGCGTCCGATCGGCCCCCAAATCCCTTGCTTCATTTTCAGCCATTGCGGTCACTCCTGGGCTGTTTTTTTCATGCACGCTATGAGGAATTAACACATTGGTCAAATGCCCCGAGGCACAAAACCGCATCATCATTGTTAAAAAACCCTTGCGTCTCGCCGCCCCGCACCCTCCCTTCGGAGCCATGAGCATGGCAGACAACCCCTTTTCCGGCGGCGCGCGAGATGATCGTATTCGATTGCGGACGCTGATCAACCTGCGCTGGTTGGCTGTACTAGGCCAAACGGTCACCCTTGTTATTGCAAGCTTTTTCCTAACTCTGCGCGTAGAATTAGGCCTGTGTTTTTTGGCGGTCGGATCATCGGTCATCGCCAATTTGCTCGCGATGACTGTGTTCCCCGTGAACCAGCGCCTCAGCGACCGCGACGCAATGCTCACACTGCTGTTCGACGTGGCTCAACTGACATTTCTGCTGTTTCTGACGGGCGGATTGAACAACCCCTTCGCCCTATTATTCATCGCTCCGGTCACTATTTCGGCAACGGCGCTATCCCTGCGGTCCACCGTTTTTCTGGGCTGCGTCACGTTCGTGTTGATCTCGGCGCTCGGCGTCTTCCACGTGCCATTACGCACGCAGGAGGGTTTCATCCTTGAGATGCCGGAAATTTATCTGTGGGGATTTTGGGTCGCAATCATCGTGGGAGCTTTGTTTTTGTCGGCCTATGCGCAGCGCGTCACGCAGGAACGCAACGCCATGTCAGACGCTCTTTTTGCAACTCAAATGGCCCTCACCCGGGAACAAAGCCTGACGGATTTAGGCGGCGTGATCGCAGCAGCGGCCCACGAATTGGGCACGCCTCTGGCGACAATTAAGCTGGTCAGTTCCGAGTTGGTAGAAGAGCTTCAGGACGACCAAGTCCTACGCGAAGACGCCGAGCTCATCCGCGAACAAGCCAACCGCTGCCGCGACATTTTGCGATCAATGGGCCGCGCCGGTAAGGATGATTTACACGTCCGCTCTGTGCCGATTTCGGGTCTGGTAAAAGAGGCCGCAGAGCCCCACTCGGACCGCGGGATCGAACTGCTATATACCTTCACACCGCTCATTGGCGGCGATGAAAAGCAGCCCAATCTTCAGCGGAAGCCTGAGCTTTTGCACGGTTTGCGCAACATGGTGCAAAACGCGGTCGACTTTGCCCATAGTCGCGTTTGGATCGATGCGCACTGGAACCAAAATATGGTGCAAATTAGGGTGATTGACGATGGCGCGGGCTATCCGCCCGAGTTGATCCGACGCATCGGTGACCCCTTCCTGCGCCGTCGCAAACCCGCCCGTGAGGTGAGCCAGCGCAAGGGTTATGAGGGGATGGGCTTGGGCCTATTTATTGCCAAAACCCTTTTGGAGCGGACCGGCGCCAAGGTTGCGTTTGCCAACGGCACAGACCCGTTCCTGACAAACGAGGAACGGGGTGATCGATCCGGCGCGATTGTCGATGTCACATGGCCGCGTGAGGCCGTCGTGATGGAGGCTACCGACGTGATGGGCCCCCTCGGTGAGAACCAGTTGATTGATCGATAGTTAAGCCAACCTGAGCAGCGTTAACCCCTTATTAACCACCTCTCACCTAAAAAGGAGGGCGTTTTCAAGGAAGGCAATGCAATGCTCATGGATCCACTCTTTATGGGCCTCCTTTTATTTGTAAGTTTTTGTGCAACTTTGGCCGCTTTGTTTGCCATCCTTTTGCTTGCCCCCCGGGTGCGCACGGGCCCGGTACACGCACCCGATGATGTACTCGCCGAACCCCGGCGCTTTATCTTTCGGGATGGGTATTTGCTGGAACATTCTGGCGGCGCCGGATTTCTTATCCCAACCCCAGTAGATCACCTCACGGCATGGGAATCGCTGGAAGAAGCCCTTGCTGACCTAATCGACGGCATCAGCGACGCACTAAATGGATTGCGCAAAGATGGTCGCGCCTTTCGCCTGAACGGCACGATGGGCAAAGACCGGATGACTGTTTTGGGTGTGCGGGATGGTGAGTTGCTGCGCATCACCGTCTCGGCCGCAGACCGCGCGCAAGACACGGTGCGCATTGACCAATCTACGCTCGACAGTCTGACCCGCGACATGGCGAATTTGCGTGCGGCAGCCGAAACCGCCCCAGCGCTTAGCTGGTGTCAGGATGAGCAAGGTCAGATTATTTGGGCCAATGCCGCCTATCGCCAACGCCTTGCAGAGCAAAAAGGAGAAGCCGCTGCCAGCGTTTGGCCGATTGGCCGCATTTTCCCCGAGGAAGCCACCGTAACAGCCGGCAGCCTTCGTCGCAAAATCACCAGCGATGACCAGATGACGAGCCTTTGGTTCGAGCTCACTATCAGTGAACCGGTGTCCGGAAACCGCTACATTCACGCCACACCCTTGGATAAGGTCGTCCGCGCAGAGGACAATTTGCGCAACTTTATCCAAACGCTCACCAAGACCTTCGCACACCTGCCTACCGGTCTCGCGATCTTTGATCGGGACCGCCAGTTGGCCCTGTTTAACCCTGCATTGATAAACCTTACCGATTTGGACGGGGCTTGGCTTTCGCAACGCCCCAAGCTCGCCGTATTCTTTGATCACCTGCGTGAACGCCAACGCCTGCCCGAACCAAAGGACTATAAATCGTGGCGAGATAGCCTAACCAAGCTAGAGCGGACCGAAGGCACCGGCACCTATGAGGAAACCTGGAGCCTCGCATCCGGACAAACGTTCCGCGTCACGGGACGCCCCCATGCAGACGGCGCCGTGGCCCTGTTGATCGAGGACATCAGCGCCGAGATATCCGTGACCCGCAGGTTCCGCGCTGAGCTCGAGATGTTCCAATCCGTTTTTGACAGTGGCGATGAGGCAATTGTTGTGTTCACACCCGCAGGCCAACTTACGCTGTCCAACGCACGCTACTCCGAAATGTGGGAACATGATCCTCGGTTCTCCCTGACGGAGGTATCTGCGGCCGACGCTATCGCCTTGTGGAAGGAAAATAGCGCGCCCAGTCCGGTCTGGGGCGAATTGCGCGATTTTGTGGGTTCGCTCAGCAAACGGGCGGAATGGTTCGACACGATCATTCTACGCGACGGGCGTATGTTGCATATACGCGTCTCGCCCCTCGCGGGTGGCATGACCCTTGTTGGCTTCTTGGAAAAAGGCAAAGCCCCCGCCATTGCCCCCCCGGACCAAGTCATTGTGGACGCAACCCCGACCAAAAAGCGCAAGCAAAAGACCTCTGCCACATCGTCATCGTAACAGCCCTTGCGGCTGGGGACGCAGGCTCGTTATGTCTGTGTCATGACGTCAAAAACGCTCCTCCCCTCGCCCGAGGCCACCGCTGCATTTGCCGAACGGCTGGCCGCTGGACTGACACCGGGGGACACGCTTCTCCTTGAGGGGCCGCTTGGCTCAGGTAAGTCGCACTTTGCGCGCTCTGTCATCCATGCGCTGCAAGCCAATGCGGACCAGCCGCCCGAGGACGTGCCGTCGCCCACATTCACCTTGGTGCAGACCTATATCGCTGGCATGGCTGAGATTTGGCACGCTGACCTCTATCGCCTCACCGCGCCCGACGAAGTGTTTGAGCTGGGCCTAGATGAGGCATGGCAAACCGCGATTTGCCTGATCGAATGGCCTGACCGTTTGGGCGACGCCGCCCCGGCTGGCGCCATCACGTTGATCTTTGCGCATGCGGATGATGACAACACGCGGACACTCATGATCACCGGCCCTCACGGCCCCCTGCGCACAAAAATCGAAGGCGCGCTGAATGACTGATCGCGCAGACGACATCGCAGCCTTTTTGGCCCAAACCGAATGGGCCACCGCCACACAACAGCCCTTGCAACAGGACGCCTCAAACCGGCGCTATATCCGGCTGGTGCAGGATAATCGCCGCGCCATTTTGATGGATGCCCCCGCAAGCGCGGGTGAGGATGTGCGCCCCTTTGTCGACATCACAACCCGACTGCGCGACGCCGGGCTAAGTGCGCCTGAAATCTATGCACAAGACGTGGCGGCAGGGCTGCTACTGCTTGAGGATTTGGGCGATGACCTCTTTGCCGACACACTCGCCCACACCCCTGAGATGGAGATTGAGCTGTACACCGCCGCCGTGGACGTTTTGATCGCGTTGCACCACCAAACACCTGCGCCGGGTCTTGCCCCCTATGACGCAGCCACGATGGGCCCACTCGCGGCACTGGCCGCGGTCTGGTACGCGCCGAGCCAAACGCTTGAAACCGAAATCGCCCACACGGTTAGCGCCCTCGCCGCCGATATCTTGCCCGAGCAGATGGGTATGATCCAACGGGACTATCACGCGCAAAATCTGCTGTGGCTGCCGGATCGCAGCGGCCTTTCCCGGGTTGGGCTGTTGGACTACCAAGATGCGATGCTTGGGCCGCTTGCCTATGATCTGGTGTCGCTGACACTGGATGCGCGCCGCGATGTGGACCCAGCCATTCACACGGCCATGATTGCTCATTTTGCCGCCGGAACTGGCCAAACCGTGGACGCTGTCACCCGGCAAGCTGCACTTTGTGGGGCGCAGCGAAACCTACGAATTCTGGGCGTTTTCGCCCGCCTTTGGGTGCGCGACGGCAAGGTCAATTACCTATCGCTGCTGCCCCGTGTCTGGGGGCATTTGCAAACCTGCCTTACCCACCCTGACCTTGCGCCACTGGCCACACTCTGCGCAGCACTGCCCGCGCCCGACGCCAATCACTTGGCCCAAATCAAGGCCCGGCGATGAATGTTATGATCTTTGCCGCAGGGCTTGGCACCCGGATGCGACCGCTAACGGAAACGACGGCAAAGGCGCTAATCCCCGTCGCGGGCCGCCCCCTTTTGGATCATGCGTTAGAACAAGCCCGCGCGGCGTTACCTGCCCAGATTGTCGTGAACGCCCACCACCATGCACAACAAGTTCAGGCGCACCTCGCGACCGACGCCGATGTGACCTGCGTGGTCGAACCCAACCCGGTGTTGGAAACCGGCGGCGGGTTGCGCAATGCCCTGCCGTTGCTTGGGTCTGATCCGGTCATGACACTCAACTCAGACGCGGTTTGGACCGGCCCATCGGCGGCGCAGACGCTACGCGCCGCATGGGATCCAACCCGGATGGATGGGCTTTTGCTGCTGGTCCCCCTCGACCGCGCGCATGGCCGCAAAGGCGGCGGCGACTTTGCGATCACGTCAAGCGGCGCGCTGGTCCGCGACGCAGACGGGATGGTCTATACCGGGGCCGGGATCGTAAAAACCGCAGGCCTTGCGCACATCACGGATCAGGTGTTTTCCTTACGGGAACTATGGGCACCGATGGCCACCGAAGGGCGCCTGCACGGCGTTGTGCATCCCGACCACTGGGCCGATGTTGGTCACCCAGAGGGTATCACGCTCGCTGAAACCATGCTGCGGGAGCAAACGCGCCCATGACCTTGTTTTCCCCATCCGACACACCGCGCGTTTTTGCCGAACCCCTTGGCGTCGACTTCTCAGAAGCGTTGGTGGCTGGACTGCGCACACGGCTTGCTGGGCAACCGCCCGAAGCAATCGCGCGGGTCACGATCCTCGTGAACACTCGCCGGATGGAGCGCCGCTTGCGCGAAGTTTTCCTCGCGACCGGCCACGGCTTTCTGCCCAAGTTGATGCTGGTCAGTGACCCAGCCGCACTGTGTCCGACCAACCCGCTGCCAAACGCCGTCTCGCCCCTGCACCTAAGGCTGACCGTGTCACATTTGGTTGGACGGTTGCTGGACGCGGCACCTGATTTGGCCCCGCGCAGCGCGGCCTTCGACCTTGCGGGCAGCCTCTGTGATTTGCTGGGCGAGATGCAGGAAGAGCGCGTACCCACATCCGCCCTCAAGGCGATTGAGACCGGGACGCTGTCGGCACATTGGGAACGCTCACTGACCTTTCTCGACATCGTCACGCGCTACCTCGCGCTTGATGGCGCGCATCCCGAACTGATCACCCCCGAGGCGCGCCAAGCCGCGGCACTCAACGCGCTTTTTGCCCGCTGGGATGCGCACCCTCCGCAGGATCCGATCCTTGTGGCCGGCTCAACCGGGTCGCGCGGTCCCACGTTGCAACTGATGGAACGGATCGCAAGCCTGCCCCAAGGCGCGCTGATCCTGCCCGGAGTGGACCAAACGCTCTCGCCCACGTTGTGGCGTGGCCTCGTGGCGCAAGGCTCTGAGGATCATCCGCAATTTCGCTACGCGGCCCTGTGCGACGGGGTCGGCATTGATCCCGCGCAGCTGCCGCAATGGTCCACGCACAGCCCAAATGCGCCAGAGCGTACGCGGCTGTTGTCGCTCGCGCTGCGGCCTGCGCCAGTAACGGACCAATGGCGCGCAGAGGGGCCCGCCTTACGCCCTGACCTTGCATCGGCCACCGATGGCATGACCTTGCTAGAGGCTCGCACCCCGCGCACGGAGGCCATCACGATCGCCCTGCGATTGCGCCAAGCGGTCGAGGACGGCACGCGCGCGGCATTGATTTCACCGGACCGGGTGCTGACACGGCAGGTCACATCCGCGCTGAACCGATGGGGCATCACCCCCGATGACAGCGCGGGCGCACCCTTGGGCCTCAGCGCGCCGGGCCGCTTGTTGCGCATGGTTGCCCAAATGATGGGGCGCCCCATGACGCCGGAACGGCTTCTTGCGCTGCTCAAACATCCGCTGACACATTCGGGGCGCGATGACCGGGGCCAGCACCTGTTGTTCACACGTAACCTGGAACTCGACCTGCTGCGCCGGGGGTGCCCCTTTCCGGACCGCACTACCGTCACCCAATGGCTGACGGATCGCAAAACACCCACGCCTGAGACTTTGCCGACATGGGTTGCATGGCTGTGTGACCTTTTGGATTTATGTGCCGCCGAAGCCCCGGATCGCCCACTGGCGGATCATCTTCGCGCCCATATCGCACTATGCGAACGCCTGTGCGCGGGGCCTGACGCCGCTGGCGCGGGCGAGTTGTGGGAAAAGGCGCCGGGGATTGAGGCCGCCGCAACCATCGCAGCCCTGCGCACCGATGCAGGCCAAGATGGCCCGGACATGACCCTTGCGGAATACGGCACGATCCTGTCGACTGTTCTACAGGCCGGTGAGGTCCGCGAACCCTTTACCGGCCACAGCAACGTGATGATTTGGGGCGCGATGGAGGCACGGGTCCAAGGTGCCGATCTGGTAATCTTGGCCGGGCTGAATGATGGTGTCTGGCCCGATCTGCCGACACCGGACCCTTGGATGAACCGCAAAATGCGTATGGATGCGGGCCTGCGCACACCCGACAGGCGCATCGGCCTATCGGCCCATGATTTCCAACAGGCTATCGCAGGCAAACAAGTCTGGCTCACGCGGTCTTTGCGCGATGCGGAGGCGGAAACCGTGCCCTCCCGCTGGTTGAACCGGCTGACGAACCTTCTGCGCGGATTGGCCCCCGAAGGACCCGGTGCGCTTAGGGCGATGACCGACCGCGCCACCCCTTGGACCCTTCAGGCAGAGGCGCTTGACCGGCCCGAAACCACCACTCCGCGCGCCCCGCGTCCCGCGCCTGCTCCGGTTTTGGCCGCCCGTCCGCGGCAACTATCCGTGACCCGCATCCAGACGCTAATTCGCGACCCATACGCCATTTATGCCGCCAACGTGCTGAACCTGCGCGCCCTTGATCCCCTGCGCCAAACGCCAGACGCCCCGCTGCGCGGCACGATCATCCATGCCGTCATGGATCGGTTCACCGCCGCCACCCAAGACGGGCTGCCCGCAAACCCGTTACCGCTATTTGAGCGCATCCTAACAGATACCCTAACCGAGCAAGCCCCGTGGCCCGCCGCACGACGCCTATGGCGCGCCAAACTCATGCGGATCGCGCCTCAGTTCTTGGCGCGTGAAACCGAACGCAGGGCCCATGCGACCCCCGCACTGACCGAGGAACGCGGCCGCATCACCTTGCCCGAAATTGACTTTACCCTGTCAGCCGAAGCCGACCGGATCGACACATTGCCGGATGGGCGTGTGTGGATTTATGATTACAAAACCGGTCAGATCCCATCGGCCAAGGTGCAAACATTCTTTGACCGTCAAATGCCGCTTGAGGCGCTGATCGTTCAGGGCGGTGGCTTCAAAACCCTTGGGATACGGGATGTTGCGGGCATGACCTACATCGGGCTTGGCTCTGCGGCCAAAGACCTTGAGGTCGATATGAACCCCGTCGTGGATGATACGCAGGTTGATCTACTGCCTGAGACACGCGCCGGGTTGATCCGCCTGATCCGCAGCTATGACAGCCCCGATCAGGGCTACATTTCGCACCGCGCAATGGACGGCGTGACATACGAAAGCGACTACGCGCACCTTGCCCGCCGGGGCGAGTGGGACGACACCGCCCCCGCCACATTGATCCGAGTAGGCCGGGAGGAGAACGCGCCATGACCCACCCCGCCTCTGCCGCGCAAATCGCGGCCGCCAACCCCGGCACATCTACGTGGCTGTCTGCCAACGCAGGTTCTGGCAAAACGCGCGTTCTGACAAACCGTGTGGCTTGGCTGCTGCTTGAGGGCACCCCGCCCGAGCGTATCCTGTGCCTGACCTACACCAAGGCCGCCGCCGGTGAGATGCAGAACCGTCTGTTCGCACAACTGGGCGCGTGGGCCATGATGGAGGATGCGGAGCTGCGCGCCGAGTTGTCCGAAATGGGTGTGCCAGACAGCTCTGAGGTGCCGCTGGACCACGCGCGCACCCTGTTTGCCCGCGCGATCGAAACCCCCGGCGGGCTAAAAATTCAAACTATCCACGCATTTTGCGCCTCGCTCTTGCGGCGGTTTCCGCTTGAGGCTGGTGTCTCGCCCCAATTCTCGGAAATGGACGACCGCGCGGGCACCTTATTGGCCGCAGAAACACTAGAAGAACTGGTCGCTACCCCCGAAGGCACCGCCTTGTTCGACGATGTCGCCCAGCACCTGACCGACCAAGACGCTGAAAAATTCTGCGCCCAGATCATCAAATCACGCGACCATTTCGCACGCGCCCGATCCCGCGCTGATATCTTTGCGGCCTTTGGTCTGGATGAAGCTGACGATGTCATGGCCCAGGCGCTGACGCCCGAGGTTTTGCAAGACCTTAACACGATGCGCGGCGCGTTGCAGGGCGTTGACAGCAAGACGATGGTCGACCTCGCCGAACGGCTCGCGCCGCTTGACCTGAACCACGCCTCACAAGAAGTGTTCGAGGCGTTTCTAAATACCTTCCTGACAGGCAAGTTTGAGCTGCGCAAAAACCCTGTCACCGCGCCCGTCCTCAAAAAACTTGATCCCGATATGATCGAGGACCTCAAAGAAGTCGCACGCGCCGCCCATGAACGGCGTGGCAGGCAGGCTGCGGCGGCCCAAACGGCGGCCCTTCATGCCTTTGCCGCGCCCTATCTTGCCCGGATTGCAGACAGAAAAGCAGCGCGCGGTTGGCTCGATTTTGATGACTTGATTCAGAAAACGCGCACACTTTTGTCCCGATCAGACGTGGCGCAATGGGTGCTCTTCAAGCTCGACGGCGGGATCGACCATATTTTGGTGGATGAGGCCCAAGACACCTCGCCCGTGCAATGGGACGTAATCACCGCC
>Ga0228634_1000627_pt1 | contig 24380 bp, 24 predicted proteins | sample 42DmetaG_FD_190063 | JGI IMG/M metagenome (GOLD analysis project Ga0228634, IMG submission 190063) | Seawater microbial communities from Monterey Bay, California, United States - 42D | ecosystem: Environmental > Aquatic > Marine > Coastal | place: USA: California | collected 2016-09-27 | reverse complement strand
CCTTCAAAATAATAGTAGTTTTTTAGTAATTATTTGAAAGGCATACGAGGTATCATTTTGTGACACCTCTAAAGTAAGATTTTTGGATGAAGCAATACGTGAGCCCAAATTAAGTGACGTTGTTTTTAAAGGTGGTGGTGATTTTCAAGAAAGCATTGTAAGCTGTCAGGGAAGAGAGGTGCAAGTGCTTCTGCCCATACTTAATCAAAATTACAAAGCAAATCATTCAAATATCATTAATATTTTTTCTAAAAATAATGATTAGAGTGCGTAAAAAATTATTTACTGTCATTTTTGTATACAGTCTTTTTGTAACCATGGAGCTTATGGCGCAAAGTATAATTGAAAATATTCCAAAGTTTAACCCTGATTTTATAGAAAGAATTAAGATAATGGACAAAATTAACGGTGATTATTTTAAAGAGAGAAATGATTTTTTGGCGATAGTTGGAAGCGGAGGGCTAGGAAAGACCCAAATTGTTAAAGCGTATGCATATAGAAATAAAAAAAATTATGATTTAGTATGGTGGATTAATGCAGCACAAGGCTTTGAAGAACAGGTGGTAAACATAGTTAATATGTGGAACAAAAAAAGTAACAAGGAGGATAAAATATTTGTATCTACAAATTATGACGTGACTAAGTCAAAGTTAATAAATAAACTAAGTGGAACATCAAAGGATTGGTTAATTATATTAGATAACGTGGACAGTATACAAGATGTGAGAGAAATAACATTGATTGAAAATAAGCTTGGCAAAGGACATGTGCTGGTAACAAGTAGGAATTACAATGAATGGGACAAAATGCTAACTATTAGTAAATTTGAAAGAAAGGAATCAATTGAGTTATTATCTAAGTTAGAAGAATCGAAAGGAAGTCAAGAAAAGTTAAATGAATTAGCTGAGATATTAGGTGATTACCCTTTGGCTATCTCTCAGGCATTTGCCTTCATAAATGTAGTACCAAACATGAATGTAGAAGATTACATATCTTTGTATAAAACAAGAAGAACCGAGCTATGGAGTGCAGAGAATGAATTGCTTCGTACAGTTAATACTAAAATAATGGACGGTTATGAGAATATTTTATATACCACTATCAATATTAACGTAAATCAAATAAAGTTAAAATCAGAAGATGCTTATGATTTGCTATGCCTAATAGCTATTTTAGATGGAAGTGATATACCAGAAAGTATACTGCTATCATCGTTAAATGGCGATATATTAAAATTCAATAAAGCATTAACAATACTATTGTCATACTCTATGATTCAAGTAAAAAGTGAGAAGGTAGAAAAATTATATAGTATTCACGAGTTACCCCAGAGCATGGTTTACTCTCATTTATCTGAGGGAGAAAAGAAATTATCTATTAAGAATGGGTTAAGTAGTTTAAATAAAATAATACCTAACAAAAATGATGTGGCATTCCCATTAATAGTAAAAAATTACTTTTTACTTCATCAAATAAATAAACTTCTTTTAGAAGCGGAAAAAAAAGAAATAGAGAATAATGATTTTTATAACTTATATGTGAGAAAATTAGGGTATTATTTAGCAGTAAAAAAGGATTCAAATGCCTCACAAAATATAATCGATAAAATAGATTTGAACTTGCTAGATAATAAAAGTATTTCAAATTGGATAAAAGCTAAGTATTTGTTATCTAAAGCGACACACGTCAGGTGGAATAAGGGCGACCTGAAAACAAATATTAGGTTAATAGAAGAGGCGCAAGACCTCTTAAAATCTCTCCCTAATGTACATGAAGAACGATTGCGAGTAATTAATGGATTAGTGCAGTCCTATATGCAATCTGGAGAAAATGAAAAGGCACTTCAGTGCTCAACGGAAGGGGAGATACTAATTAGCGAAACCAATAAAGAGCTTGGAAATCTAGATGCATTTTATGGCAACAGAGCGAGAATATTTGATAATATTGGAGAATATGAAGAGGCAAAAAATAATATAGAGAGGGCACTCCTATATTCCAAAAAGTTAGATATAGGTTCGAGAGAGATAATGGAAGCGCCTTTATTATCATACAAGGCGCTACTTCTTACTAAAATGAATAAGTGGGCAGAAGCTTACTCTCTTGCATTACAAAATAAAATACAAGTTAACAAAATATATGAAGGTATAAATCAAGAAATAGCGTTTATAAATATGATTATAGCTCACTGCCTTCATCATCAAAATAAAATAGCAAAAGCAGAGGACGAGATAACCAGTGCACTCAATATGTATAATAAATTGTATCCCAAGCAAAAAGGAGGCAATCGAAGCCATGCATTTGCATACATGATATATGGAAATATTAAGAACAGCAAGAAAGAGTATAAAGAAGCGCATAAAGCTTATTTAGAATCAGAAGAAATTTATAACAAGGTGTTGCAAAATAAAAAAATTAAAGATGTAAGTGCCTTGTATACAGCTATAACTAAAAATTGCATCGATATGAAGGAAGTAAATTTAGCTAAAAAATACAGAAATAAGCATGAGGACATATTTGGGATGAGTGATAAAAATAGTATGCATATTAACTTTTATATAGAGAGAAATATTGTATTAGACTAGTTGGTAGAGCGGTTAAAATACCATGCTGCAAAGTCCTTGTCTGCCCTTTTTAATTTTTTACTAGAAGAAAAAAGATATAATTCCCTTATAATATTCAATGCATCACTAAGGGTTGTGTTATTGCTAGAATTTAATAATTCAGTCACCACATGTGCGCAGTCTGTAAATAATAAAATATCTTGAATAACTACTCTTGATTCATGAGGCGCTTTATAAATGGTAGAAGTGTCTTTATTTGTAGGAAGCGGAGCATCTCCTATTAATTGATCGATGGTAATATTAAAATACTTAGCAATAGGGCGTAAAGTAGTAACTTTAGGAATCGTAAATTCATCTTTAATTAGTTGATGTAAAGTAGGGTACGGCATATCTAGCGCTTTAGCAAATTCAGTCAGATTCATATTTAGAGAAGCGATTAATTCATGTAATACGTAGTGCAATTTTATACCCTTTGCTGTTGTTGGTGATTTGTTTGTAGCATAATTTGTCATAACTGAAACTATGTATTGATAGTAAATATAGATTAACCTTATATTTAGCATATAAATTACAATAAAGAAAAAAAACTGTTATATCATATTATTTATGTTGCAGTAAAAATATTATGTGGTTATATTTTAAATAGGCAATACTTATTTGAACTTATATAAAATGCTAATAGAGATAGTAAAATATCTAAGAGGTGCGGAAGTAATTATGTTGAACCGCATAAAGGATCTTACAAGAGGTAAAATTAGAGGCTACCACTACGAAGAATATAAAAACTGGAGTAAGAAATGAAAGTAACTGAAATTCACATCTTAAGACCAGCATTGGCACTTGAAATAGGCGAGCCTCAAGCGATAATACTTGAAAGAATATCTGCCTATCTAAAGGGCACGGCTCATACCCTCAAAGGAGAAGAGGGTAAGTGGATATACAATTCAATTGCATCATGGCATGAGCAGCATTTTCCTCATTGGTCTAAAAGCAAAATTTACAGAACCATAAAATCACTAGAAGAAAAAAACCTTATCATCAGTAAAAAAGTAGATTTTTCCAAAGGACAGCATACAAAATGGTATTCTATAAATGAAGATGAGTATAATAAATTAATAGCCAAAGTAGCAAGTAATACTGCAAACACACATAATAGCACAAAGATACAAGTGCCTGATCAAAATGATTTGCCGTCTCTGCAAAATGACAAAATCAATATAGTAACAGAGAGTATCAACACAGAGAGATTTTCTTCTAATGAAGAAAAAAGTATAATCAACGCAATTGAAATCCAAGTAAGAATAAAAGAAGAAGATTTTAATTTCACTTTTGAGGTAAATAAAGAAAATCAGCTTAATTACAAGCAAAAGGATCTAAAGCAAAGCTCCCAAATAGCAAGGAAAATCAATACAGATAAGGGTGTCGAAGAATATCTAGATAAAACAATCAGGGATATCATAGGTGACGAAATGCACCATGTGTACGAGCAAATGATAGAAAAAAGAATAAACAACAGAATTGATGAGAAGATTGAAGAAAGATTACGAGAAATAACAAAGAGCCTAATAGATAAAAAGAAGCATAAAAAAGCGAGCCAAGAAGATTTTGGTGATAGCGGCTTCAACGTAATTTCAAAAGTATCACAAGCCCAACCGCCTCTTGAAGCAGTCTTAAATCAACCTAATAACCTAGAAAATACTATCGGTACAAGTCTTGTCACACCACCTGTTAAAATAATAACTAAAGAACCAGCTAATACAGAATTTAAGGGGTTAATTGGTGTAGAAGCTGGTGTATCAGCTAAAATAGCAGCTCAGATGGTTGATCTATGGAACAAAGTATTTGAACATTCAGTAAATCCAATCAAAGCCTATGCCAGTAAAAACAACCAAGAAGTGCTATTAACGCTGTACAAAACAATATTTAATAGCGATTTAAATAACTGGAGAGAATATGCACTTAAAGTAAATAGCAGCCAGTTCCTAATGGGAGAAAAGGAAACGAAGAATAATTTCAAAGCAGTATTTAGCTGGTTAATCAAGCCAGAAACCGTAGAAAAGATCCTAAGCGGAGAATATGGGGTAGGGGATAGAGAGCTAGATATGAATAACAAAGCAAGAAACGCAGAAATCAAAAAAGAGCAAAAAGTAAGTGAATTAGAAAATAGAGTTACGAACAACCTAAAAGAAAATCTCAATGAGTTTAAAGAATATGAAGAGTTCAGAAGTTATGTAGAAGAAGAGGGCTATGAAAATGATAATGATAAATATAAATTAGGCGTGGTTTTAAGGCATATTCCAAAACGAAATTTTCTTCACAGCGAAGAGTATAAAGTAATGAGAGATAGGCTGTTTGAATCCTATTTAATGAAAAAACATACTGACCAAAGCCGCTTAGAAATAAGGGATAAATTAAGAAGTGCAGTAAATAGCCCATCAGATGAATCAAGATTCATTGTTACTCAAGAAATGCCAAGGCAAGTAGATTGCATAGAGGAAAATACAAAGACCCAACTACATGGAAAGGATGCAAACGTCAATTACCAAAATAAGCTAACGACAATTAAAACAACAAAATATAGAGAATCAAAAAATGGCATACATTATTCAAAACTAAGTGAAAAACAAGATCTGGAAATTAACAAATCATTAAATTAGGAGAGAAATGAGAATAAAAAATTCAAAGCTATTAATATTATCAATTGTGGCTGCATTTGCTGTAAATAATGCAAGTTACACAGCAGCAAGAGAATTGTTATTCTCGTCAAATATAATGACCTCAAAACCATCTTTAACTGAGAAGATTAAGAGCAACAAAGAATCAAAAGATGAGAAAGGCAGGGATGAGAATCCAGACTCTGAAAAATTGACCATATCCAAATTAGAAACAATCTATGAACTAAACGGGCTGCAATACAACAGCATATTTGGTCTATTGTTAGATTTCAGTGAAGGGAAGGTATCTATAGAGAATCTTGAACAAGAGATGATTAACAAAGTAAAGGCATGTCAGAAGAAGGAAAGAGAACTATTAGGAAATATTGAAGAGAGTAGTGAAATTAAAATATATGCTGAGGCAATTACGGGTATGTGGGAATTATATGCGAAAATAGTCAGTATTGATAAAAAAAATCTACAAGAGCAGAAAACAAGCTTAGCAAAACTGAGAGAGCGGTATGCTCAATTAGCTGCTGGCTGGTTTAGTAATGAATATGGAATGAAGGGCAAAGAGGGGGTGGCAAAAATCAAATTAGAGCAGGTGAAAGAAAGTGCACAAAATAAAGATACTAACTCAACTTCACTGATAGCCCAAAGTGATTTTGAGAGAGCTAAACTGCGGTTTGACTACGCAGAAAATGAACCATACAGAGAAGATGATGATAAATACATAATTGGGCTATTTTTAGATTTTATTAATGGGAATAGGTCAATAGAGGATCTTGAGGTAAATCTTGAATATAGAGTAGAGCTATATAAACAGGAGGAAAAAAAAGCGTTTAAAAATGGTAAAAAAATAAGGAAGGGATTTTCTTCAGGAATATCAGACGATACATGGGAGAAAGTTGTAAAGGAAGTAAGTGTAGATAAGAAGCGTCTGTTAGAAAATAAAACAAACATCAAAAATCTACGAGAGAAATATAATAAAAAAGCTATGGGTTGGTTTAGTTATATATATGGAGCGAGGGTAAAAAAGTGATTAATAATCCAGATGCTTCCTCAAATACGGAATCCCAAGAATCAAAAAAAAGCAAGCATATGACTAAGGAGAAATCAGCAAATGCGAAGAAAAATCAACAAAAAATAACAAAAGGTAAAATATGATTACAGCGCAAAAATATATAAAAGATAACCTAAGCACAGGAGTTCCAACTACTGAAATAACTTCATCAATATCATCTTTAGGAATTAAAGAAAGCACGGAGCTAAATGAAAGTTTACAAGAGAGATTTGATGCTATTTGGAGTGAATTTAACTTGAGTGAAGAATTTGATATAAAGAACGTATTTACTACTTTAAAAGAATTTAACTTAAACCTAAAAACCTCTACAGATGAAGAGTTTATAGATAAAATAGAGGTAATCAAGAAAACAGCCAATTATCTGGGTTATGAGAGATTAGAAGAAGTAACAAAAGAAGAGTTAGAGAAGATCAAAGAATTAGTAGAAGGCCTGAAGGGCAAGTTAAGCAATATAACAGAATCAGAAGCAGCCAAAATTAAAAAAATAGCTTCTGCCGGTGGAATGAGCGAATTAAGAGAATTAAATACTAAAGAAATAAAAGAGCTTATTAAATTCAGTGAGGTTCTGGGTATTAGTCTTAATAAAAGCAAGCAAGAATTAGATAGTACTAAATATGTAGTAGATTTTATAGAAAGCCAAGTAATAAGGGGGAAAGAATTGCTGGAAGAAGGCAATGTAAAAAAACTAATAACTTTATTTAAGGCTTTTAAAATAAATAATATTAGCCAATGGAAAGCATCTACATCTGAAAATTTAGAAGATATATTAAATAGTTTTGGGCTGGAGATAAAAAGTACCAGCAGTTTAAAGCTTTCAACTAAACTTAAAAAACTTGAGGGCTTGGGACTTGAAAATAATTTAGAGAAAGCATCAACTAAAATATCAGTCATGAAAGAACATGTGGAAGATTTAAGTGAGCTGAGTAAAGAAGAGATAAAGGGGCTTATAGATAAGAAGGATGTAATTGATCTAGGATTAAAAGAGGAGTTAAAAGAGATAGTAGGGAGCTTTGGTATAGAAGCAGGAAGCGAGCAGTCTAAATACAAAAAATTACAAGAGTTTCTATTAAGTTTTAATGTGAAGGTGGAGGAACTAAGCCAAAATGATGCAGAAGAAGTAAGTGAAGTATTAAAGAGTATAGGCTTAATAAACAAAGGGGAGCTGGCAGCTGGAAGCAAAGAATTATTAGCCCAAATAATAGAGGCATTTAACTATGGAAACCTAATAAATCTTAAATTGGAAGAAATTGAAAAGTTAAAAGTCATGGGTAAAAAGCTAGAGTTAGATGAATCCAAGATATTCAACAAAGAAGGAATTGGTAGAATAAAATTAATAACAAATAATTTAGGACTAGATGTTAAAGAGCTAGGAGAGAGAGAACTTGAAAATGCCGTAGGTACGCTAGTTAGATATGGAATCAATGAAGCTGAGAAAAGCCAAGGTTACGTATCATGGATGGTTTCGGGTGTAGAGAAAGCGATAATCGATAAAACTAAGGAATATGCAGCAAAAGTAGAGTTATTGGGATATGAAATAACAGAATTTGATGATGATGAATATAGCAAAATAGAAGATGCTGTAAATGAGTTTAGTAGCTTTACAGAAATCAGCAAAGATGGGCTAAAGTCAATCAAAGAAAAATACCAGAAATTAGGGATTGAATTAGCAGGTAGCAGAGCGGGAATAATCATGGAATTCAAAGAGAGTGTAAATATGCTTAATCTATCAATTAAACAAGATACGGCAATTTCGAATCTTGAGGCAATAACAAAGGCATTTGATGTAGAAATAAAAGATTTAGAGGATGGGAGTAAAAAGCTATTTGACGAATATGGAATAAACTTAAATGGTAATTCAGGATCTCAAATAAATGAGCTAGCAGTTATCACAGGAGATCTAGGATATAAGCTAGATAGGATTCAGGAGGATGACATTAATTGTATTGAAAAAATTGCAGAGTTGAAATCAGAAGGAGAGCCACTGGCAAAGTTAAAATATATAAGTGGATATGTTGCAAAAATAACAAATAACTACAGTGATTTAAGAGAGGAAGAATGCGGTAATTTGGCTGAGTATGTAAAATTGCTGTCCCTTGAGAAGGGAGGAGAAGATTATAAAATAAGCTTATACAAAAAAGTAGAAGAGAAGTGCCAAATAGATTACAGGGAAGAGCAAAAAAAAGAGGCGGCAGATGCGATAATAAAGGCAGTACAAGGTTACGCAAAGCATGAAGAATGCCGTGGATCAGAATCAGATGAGTGCAAAGCTTTAATAAGTAAAGGATTGGATTCTGAAGAAGAAATAACATCATCAATATGCAATGAAATAAAAGAGGATTTATGAACGCAGATAGAAATAATGTAGAGCTTTGCGGCAGATTAGTACGGGATATCAAGTTGTGTGAAAAGAAGTCGGGTGCAACATATGCCATTATCACAATCCTAACCAGAAGGGACAAGGGGGATAAAGGAGAATTCTTTGAAGTATTCATCTGGAATAGCAAAATTATAGAATGTTATGGCCAGTATTTAAAAGCAGGGAAGAGAGTCTCGATAAAGGGTTGGCTATCAAGAACTAAGGAGAATTTTTATATCAATCTGACAGAAGATTATGGGCTAATCATTGCTACGGATATCAAGGATTTAAAAAAAGAAGAAAAAGCAAGTTTGGCATGGATTGCAGCACTGGAGGAGGAAAATGAAATTTACGAAAAAAAACTAAAAGCATATGAGGAAAAAAACAATGAAGGCAAAAGTAAAGGCAGTAGTGAAGCAGAACCAGAAACTAAAAAATTAAAAACTAAAACAACAATCAATCAACAGGAGTAATAACAATATGATTAAAACAATGAATAAGAAAATCTCTAACAAAGTAACTGAGATGACGGTAAAAGGAATGATTTTAAAAGAAAATCTTAAAAACAAGTATTCAGGAGCTAAGTTTGAATCTAGTAATGCAAAGATGTTATTATCTGCGGCATTATTGGTAACGGGCATAACACTAATTGCGTTACCAGAGATAGCAGAGGCTAGTCAAAATTCCTTTGGTACGAGCAAATCATTATCTGCTGTAGCGGATACTGTCAAAAAAGAGGCTCAAGGATCAATGGTTAAAATACTCTTAAACATCGCAGGAGTTGCCACATCAGCTTATGCAATATTTACACAAAGATGGACTATGTTTGCGTTGGGAGGAGCATATTTGATATTTGTGTACCTATATTTTGGTTGGGTAAATGAGTATTACAAATAATTTAAAATTGAAATAAAAAAGAGGAGGTGCAATGAGCGATTACGATAAAAATGTTATACTCAGATATTTAGACAGTCCAAGCAGGATAGCATTTTGGACGATAGATGAGATGGGGGTATTATTTGCACCTGCTGCTTTTGGATTTATTTTTGAATTTCCAATTATAGGGATTGCTATCAGTGTGGTTGGATATTTCGCACTCAAATATATAAAGCATAACATAGGTGGAGGAGTGATAAGGCATGCAATATATTGGTACTTTCCAAGTATGGAGAGAAATCTAAAGAAAAAAGTAAAGTCACATATCAGAGAATATATAGGTTAGGAAATGGAAGAAAGAAAATGGGGTGAATCAGTCATAAAGTTGGTCAAGCAGAGGAATATTTTCCTAGTTCTGTTGCTTGGGCTAATGGCTGCAAATATCATACAAGGAATGTTACTTTTTGGGAAAAAAGAAAGAGTGATAATAGTTCCTGCATATTTCAAGCAAGGATTTTGGAGTGAGGGGGAAGTTGTGTCTGATACTTATGTTGAGGAGATGGCGGTATTTATGAGTAAAATGATATTAGACACGACACCTGAGAGCCATAAATACAGAAGAGAAATGATATTGAGATATGTGATGCCAGAATATTACCATAAAATGGAAAAAAAGCTCATAGAAGAGGGTGATAGAATGGCAAGAGATGGTGTTACTACTACATTTGCAGCTAAAGAAATAGCGGCAAGCAGTGATGAGCTAAAAGCGGTAATAAGTGGGACAGTGACAACTTATGTATCGGGGGAGAGAATAGGTCAGACTAAGGTAAAATATGAGATGGAGCTGGGATATTCTTCAGGAATAATAATGTTAAAAAACTTTAAAATAAAAGAGGAGTCATGAGAAAAATATTAATTACAGTATTTGCAATAATTACATCTATAAACTTATTGCATGCCAAAGAATACAAGTTAGATGAGAACAAAAGACTGGAGGTTAGGATATCAGCTACAGAGCAAAACAGGATAAAAATAGTGGGTGATAGAATACTGGAAGTTGTTGGGATGAACGGAGATTATTTTTTAGAAAGTGAAGAAAGGCAGGGTCAGATATTTATAAAGCCCAAAGAAGGTGCAGGAGAGTTAAGCTTTACAGTAATAAGTGAGGGGGGGATGAGTCAGGATATAAAAGTGAAGCCCACAGAAAAAATGGGAGGTCAGGTAATAATTATAAAAGGTGCTGAAAACAAGTCATCATCAAAGTTGATAGGAGTTAAGCATGTGAGGCAAGAGGATATTGCAAATATACTGAAAGATTACAGTAAAAGAGCAGTTGATACAAAAGTAGCGTGGCAAGTGCAGGGAGATTTAAAAATCAGAAGGGTTTTGTCTGAGAAAATAGGCATTTATGAAATAGAAATATGGGAGCTACAAAATACACTTGAAAAAAGGTCAATTAAATTAAATGAGAGGCAATTTCAAACTGAGAGTAATATTGCGGCAATAATGCTTGAAGAGTTAGAGATTGATCCAAAAGATTCAACAAAATTATACAAGGTTAAATATCATGGCTGATCAGAAAAAGGAAAAAAGAGAATTAAAGTTAACGGTATTCCAGAAGCAAGTAATTACAGCAGTAATATTTGGGAGTGTTGTTTTATTGGTGATAGCAGTAGTGATATTACAGATAAGTAAAAGTCCTGTAGCAAGTAAAGATGAAGAAAAGGAGCAAGGAAAGGAAGTTGTTACAAAGGAGATAGAAACGGCAGGCGATCAGGTGAATGAGCAAGAAATATGGCGACATAAGATGAAGCGAGAGCAAGAGGGCATTAAAGGGCAGGTAGATATCATAAAAGAGACTTTATTGAGCGCAATGGATAACAACAAGGCTAAAATAGCAGGCGATGATAAAACTACAGAATTGGAATTACAGATAGCTGAATTACAAGAAAGAGTAGAAGAATTATCAGCCAGAAAAGACGAGAAGGAAGAGATGGCGGTAGAAGTGGGAGAAAAAGGAATAAGTAAGATAAAAATAACGCTTCTAAAAAAAGATGAGCAGGATAAGCAGGATGTGATGATTACATCGGGTAGTTTTGCAAAAGCAGTGCTGCTTGGTGGGGTAGATGCATCGACATCACTGACCTCTGCGGCAGACCCAAGACCACTGATGATACGATTGATAGATTACGGGGTATTACCAAGAAAAATCAGAAGTGATGTAAAGGATTGTCATATTATTGCTAGCGGATATGGGGACTTATCAAGTGAGAGAGTATTTGTAAGGCTTGAAAAAATGACATGCACAGCAAGGAATAACGGTGAGATAATGGATATAGATGTATCTGGTTATGTAACTGGGGAAGATGGTAGGGCTGGAATAAGAGGGGAGGTTATTGAGAAAGGAAGGGGGTATATAGGAAAATCAGTCTTAGGAGGTGTATTGCAAGGGGTAGCTGGGATATTGCAGCCTAGTCAAAGCACAATAATCAATCCAGCAGGGGCGTTACTAGAAAAAAGAAGTGTAGGCTCTAAATTGGGAGAAGGAATGGCATCGGGTGCTGGGGGATCAATGGATAGATTGTCAAAATATTATATAGAAAGAGCAGAATCAATTCAGCCCATAATAAGGGTTTCATCGGGTAGAGAAGTGGATGTGATATTCACAGAAAAGGCGATGGTGGGAGTGAGCACAAAAAATAATCAAAATGAGGAGCAAAAATGAAAAGAACGGCAGTAGTAACATTATTATTTGGAATATGTTTTACGAATATAGCGGCGGCAGAGGAGGCTACGAGTTGGATAGTAGAAACTTTTGAAGAAAAGTATTTAGGGATAAATGAAGACAACCTTTCAGGAATGTATTTGGAATATGCAGAAAGTAAAATTACTAAAGAAGAGTTGCGTCATGCTATAGGGTTTAAGATAAGGCAAACTAAAAAGAGGTTGTTAGAAGTGAGTGATTCAAATAAAGAGTTGAAAGCATGGAGAGCAAGAAAATATGACCTTTGGCAAACTAATGGGGATTTAATACATAAACACATCATAGATGTGGAAACTTCTAAAATTGATGAAAGCAAAGAGAAGGCAAAATTAAAAGAAGCAGCCATAAATATTATGATTAGCAAATACGGCTGGTTGCAGGAAGTCAAAAGGTATGATGAGGTTATAAATGAGCAGAAGAATGGATTAAATAAAAAAAACAATGGAGACAACCAATGAAGGAACTAGCAATCATAATAATATTAGTAAGTTTATCGGCATGCAGTCACAAAGCGTCAAAAGAGTGCGTAATGGGACAAGGTGCTGATTGTAAATCAGTCAGTGAAGTGAATGAAATGGTAAATAAAAAAGAATTACCAAGGAAAACTGAGTCAGAAAAGCTAACACCAGTAAGCGAACTGAAGATAAATAAAAGCACAAATATAGAGCAAGGTGGAGTAAGTAGGACAGGAGAAAAAACAGCAAGAATATGGGTGAATGGATTTGAAGATGAGCAGGGAGATTATATCGAGGAAGGCTATGTGCATGTGGTTCTAAGGGGAGGACAGTGGAGATATGCTAAATAAATTCACAAATAAAATAAGCCGGTATTTTGGTCTAAGTAATGAATTTGGGGTTGATCTCAAGCAAAGTGAGGTTAAGAAGAGGGCAATTGAATTTTTAAAATGGGAGTCGCTTGGAGATTTATTGCCATATCGCACATATGATAGTGAGACAGGATTGTTTATCAATCAGGAATCAATAGGATTTGTCTTTGAAACGGGCTTATATTTAGGAAGTGATGATCGTCTAGAAAATGAGTTAGGTGGATTATTCAAGAATTTATTGCCAGAGGGTTCAAGTATTCAATTTTTATTATCAGGAACTGCAAAAGTAGATCACATAATAAGTAACTGGGAGAACGGTTCTCATGGGGATGAAATATTAGAAAGCTTAGAGAAAAAAAGAGCAAAATATTTTAGAAAGTTAGCTGAGGACGGAAAAGCTAAAGAATTTAGGGGGATAGTATCAGTATCAGTGCCAGTTAGTGAAAATAATGCAGTCGTAAGAAAAAAGATATTAGAGCTAAAGAAGCAAGTAATAGGGACGTTTAGTACAAGAGGAGGTGATTCAAAGTCATTTGATCCAAATGAGTTGATAGGATATTTGAGTGATATATTAAATTATGACGGGAGTATAAAAAGAAGGAAGGGCGAGTGGAATGAACATGAAATGCTCAGTAAGCAGATAGTGGATAGAGATAGGCAGTATAGTGTGGCGGAGGATGAGATAGGAATAGATGAGAATAACTATGTTATGAGAACGTTATCAGTATCGAGATATCCAAGCATGTGGTCATTTGGAGCGATGAGTCATTTGATAGGAGATAGCCTTAACGATCATTTAAAAATACCATCAGCATTTTTCATACATCTTGGGGTTTATATAGAGAGTGGGAAATTTAAGAAAGCCGGAATGATGGCAAAAGCATCGAGGGTGGAGTCACAGGCAAATTCACCGCTTGGCAAGTGGATACCAGCATTGAAGAGAGAGGCGCAGGAATGGAGCTTTGTAAGAGAGCAGCTAGAGAAGAATGAGAGATTAATAAGAAGCCAGTATCAGGTGATGATAATAGATAAACCTGAGAGGATAGATAAAACTGAGCAATTGATGATATCGCTGTATAGATCAAGAGGGTGGGAGATTTCTAGAGATAAATATATAGTTTTATCATCACTATTATCGATGCTTCCTATGACATGGGGAGACGGTATGAGTGAAGATATGAGTTATTACAAGAAGACAAGAAGAAGCCTGTCATATGAGCCAATAAATATTACGCCACTTCAAGGAGAGGCTAAGGGGAGTAGCACAGCAGGAATGTTACTTACAGGTAGAAGAGGTCAATTATATTATTGGTATCCGTTTGATAAAGATTTGGGGAATTCAAACTATAATGTGGCAATAGTAGGGCAAAGCGGTAAGGGTAAGTCAGTATTTATGGAGGAGTTAGCATCGAGTATAATGAGGCAAAAAGGGAGGGTTTATGTAATAGATGTGGGAAGATCATTTGAAAAAGAGGTAAAAAACTTTGGTGGTCAGTATATAGAGTTCAATGCAAAATCAAAGATATGTATAAATCCATTTACAAATATCATTCCTGATGAGACTGGCGATGTTAAGGAAGAATTAAGCTTGGTAAAGTTAGTAATAGCTATGATGGCAGCACCGAAAGAAGGCACAACTGATTATGAGGATTCTATAATAGAGCAAGGATTGATGGAGGTATGGCAGGAGAAGGGAAGAAATGCTGATTTACAAGATATAATAGATTGGCTACTTAAGGAAGGAGAAAAGGATGATGCCACAAAAAAACTCGGCAAGAAATTATACAGTTACGGAAATGACGGTACTTATGGGAAGTATTTTAATGGAAAAGCAAATATAAACTTTAATGCAGATTTTATTGTTACAGAATTAGGGGAGTTAAAAGGGTCTATACAGGATATAGCATTTTTAGTGATGATGTTAATGGTGCAGCAAAAAGTAATGCAGGGAGATAGATCGCAAGAAACGGGGATAATAATAGATGAGGCGGCTGACAAATTAAAAGGAAAGCATGGAGCTGATTTTATAGAAGGATTTATTAGAAGGGTTAGAAAAAACAAAGGAGCGTTGATTATGGGAACGCAAAATCTGAGTGATTTTTATTCAAGCAGTGGAGCGGAGGCGGCACTGATGAATAGTGATTGGTTATGCTGTTTGAGTCAAAAACCAGAAGCAATAGCATTGCTCAAAAAAAGTGAAAAATTTAGAATAAGTGATAGTCAACAAAAACTTCTGGAGTCAGTAGATACCAAGCAGGGAGAATATGCAGAAGTGATGATAATGGGGTCAGGTCAGGCAATGATAGGTAGATTAATATTAGATCCATATTCATTGATATTATATTCAACAGAGCCATCAGAATTTAATGCTGTGCAGAAGTTGTGTGACAGCGGCATGAGCATGGAAGAAGCTGTTACAAAAGTCGCAAAAGAGAGGTATGGAAGTGCCTGATAAATGGGATCAAATTACTGATACTTTTAATAAATGGCAGAATATTATATGGAGTGTAGCAACCATTCTAATAATAGTAATTCTGATTTTTGCGGGAATAAAAGTGGTAAGTGCTAAAGATTTTGGAGTTGTAGGCAAAACTTGGGAGATTAAAGAAAGAGATGCGATAGAGGAAATACAAAGTAAATTGGCGTTAATGGAAAAAACAGGACAGATAGAAGGGCATAATGAAATTATAAAAGAAAAGGTAAGTGAAAAAATAAAAAGCCCAAAAGCTCTTAAGCTAGAGAGGACAGAAAGTCCAAGGGAATATGTGTATGACCCAAGTATTGTGGTGAAAGAAGATTTAAAAGATGCCAGAGGCATTGTCTTTCAAAAGAAAGGAACAAGGGTGAATCCACTAGACACAGTGTCAATGAATTATGAGTTAATTTTCTTTGATGCAAGAGATGATAAGCAGCAGGAATTTGCCATAAATAGATATAACAATTCAGAAATAAAGCCAAAACTAATTTTAACAGGAGGTTCACCGACCGAGATAGAAGAAAAATACAAATTAGACGTATATTTCGATCAAGGTGGGGTGCTAATTAAAAAACTTGGTATAGCGCAAGTTCCAGCTTTGGTAGCACAAGAAGGAAAAGTTCTTAATATAAAAGAGGTGGAAGTAGAATAATGGTATTCAAAATGATGCGTAATTTCTATTTTTTAAGGGAGTTTATTGTGGCTAGACGGTGGATGTTCAAGCAGTTAGATAAAGACATCTATGGGTATAAGTATTTCAAGATGCTTGCAATGGGGGATTTGCTTTCTTTACACGCACCGCTTCTTTTCCTTGGGATTCTTGGATTCCCAATAATAGGGCTATGTAGTGGATTGATTGTATGGTTTTGGTATCAATGTAGCAAGAAGAAAAGGGAATTATTAAGCAAGCAGGAAAAAGAAGGCAAAAGCAAACAAGAGGAGGTAGAGAAATGCATAATTGAGGAGACAAACATAAGATCGGGCATCGAGTTATGGGGTAGAAAGAAGGGCAAGTTCTATTGGTATCCATTTGATAGAGAAATAGCGATTAATAATAATGTTGCAGTAGTAGAGAGTGATGAAAGGGCAAGTAATGACGGATTAAGATTCATGCAGGAGCTTACAAATAGCATTATAGAGCAGAAGGATAGAGTATGCATATTGGATGGAGGGAGAAGTTTTGAGAAGGAAGCGCAAAAGTTAGGCAAAGAGTATATAAATATAGCAAAAGACAAATGTGTATGCATCAACCCATTTAGTGTGGTGAATAAAGAGGAAGAAGTTCTTGAAGAGCATGCTTTAATGCAGGTGACCTCGCTTATAGTGATGATGCTGCCAACTGAAAAAACAGGAGAGCAAAAAGGTAGCGGCATAAATAGATGTCTAATAGAGCAGGGAGTGAAAGCAGTATGGAAGGAAAAAAAAGAAAAAGCAGGCATAGATGATTTAATAAAATGGTTGCAAACTGAAAAAAAACTCAAGGAAAATGCTGAATACGTTGCGGGCATGTTATCTAGATATGGAGAAGCTGGAAAATATGGAAGGCACTTTAATGGAAAGGCGAATATAGATTTAGATGATAATTTTAGTGCGATAAGCTTTGATGAAGTAGAAGAAGAAGTACGAAAAGTGCTAGTAGCAGGTGTGCTTACATATATTCGAGTAAAAGACATGAAATATGGAGTAGAATCTTACCAAGGTATAATATTAAGGGACTTGATAGGAGATTTTGAGAATGAAGCAGATAAAATATTTGTAAAAGGATATTTGAGGCGTCTAAGATTATATAAGAAAGGAGTAATCTCAAATATAAGTCCTCAAGATGAAATATTTACGTTAATAACGGGGGAGAATAGTAGCAGTACATGCTGCATGAATTATGATGAAGAAGCAATAAGTGGGCTTGCAGCAGACTATAGGTGTATATGGAGAGAAGTCAAAGAAGAAAATAAATGCACAGATAAACATCCTGAATATTTAATCACAGCCACAAGAGTGACTAAGCGATCTATAGATGAGAGAACAGGATATCCAGTAGAATATTCCTCTCCCTGTGTCCTTAGAGGTAGTTTAGACCAAAGAAAAGGTTGTGCAGGAAAATGAAAGAAAAGCAATTTTACATTTTACAGAAATTTCTGAAGAAAACTTATAAGTGGAGAAAGGAAAGAAATAAGGAAGTTACGAACAATGTTTCCCCACTTATAAAGTTTCGTCAGATTACAAGGGTAATGATATTTATTAAAATAAAATTTAATAAACTAGCATATAAGGCAGTATTTACTATAGGCGCAATTATACTGCTGAACTGCACTAATGTCAATGCTGAACCATGCGTTGGCAAATTTGTTAATCCAATTACAGATATATGCTGGGGCTGCATGTTTCCACTGAAAATAGGCGATATGACAGTTTATAGTGGAGGGAGAGAAGATACAAAAAATTCAAGTGGCATACCTTGTATGTGCAAAAAGAAGGGTGTGCCAGTTCCGGGTCTCCCTGTGAGCTTTTGGGAGCCGGCGAGGCTTGCAGATGTCACAAGAACTCCATATTGTATGGTGGGGCTTGGAGGATTCCAAATGATGAAAACCGTTAAAAAGCACGGGAGTGTGGCAAGAAAATCTAATGACGAGGCATTAAAGCACAGCTTTTATCATGTTCACTGGTATATCTATCCAGTAATGTATTGGTTGGAAATACTTACAGATTTTATATGTCTTGAGCAGGCATCGATAGATGTTGGTTATATGAGTGAATTTGACCCATTATGGAGTAATGATGAGTTAAATGCGATAATAAATCCAGAGGCAATATTATTTGCAAATCAAATAGCACAGCTGGCATGTGGTGCAGATTGCATGGCTGCCACTGTAGGATTCCCATTAGATTCATTATTTTGGTGTGCTGGATGTAACGGAAGTTTATATCCATTTGGAGGATTCATTGAGCACCACAAAAGTGGCGTAGAATCATCCACATTAATAGTAGAAAGAACAATAGCAAGATTGCATAGAGTGGGTCTTGCATGGGACACAGTAAGTGATATATGCAAGAAAAAAGTATCTTTAAAAGTAAATAAGACTCAGTACAAATTACAGATGACATTTCCAATACCTAGCACAAAAGGAAAGCTTACATGTAATCCATTTGGAAGAACGACTAGCTTATGGGGTGGAGGAAAGGAAATACCAGGGAATGGAGAAGACTTTGGCTATTTAATATGGCGCAAAAAGCGTTGTTGTGTGCTTTAAATTGAGGATATATGAATAAATTAATATTAAAATTAGGACAAAATATAGTAATAGGATTGATGGGAGTAGTGATGATGCTTGAAATGCAAGTTAATGCTACTGAATCAGTAAACCCAGTGGTGTTGAAAGATATTTCTAATATTGAAAGAAAATCAAAAAAGCAGCTGCATAACTATGAGAGTGAAGTAAGGGGGTATGGACTATCTAGGGCGTCTAAGGATATAAAAAAGTTCAAGGGAGAGGCAAAGAAAATTGCAAAAGAAGCCAATGATAAAATTGAGGAGTATCAAAAAGAAGTTTCTACAATAAAAGTAAAAAGCCTCAAAAGTATGAATGAGTATGTGCAGAAAAATAAGGAAGAATTTGGCATGAATCAAGATAGTTGCACAGGAGGCGAAGCTGATACCCAAGATATAAATAGTGAAAGAAGATTGGCATTCATATCCCTATCAATGAATGAGAGAAATATAGAGCAAATTATCAAACAATCAAAAATATATGGATTTACACCAGTAATAAGAGGCTTTAAAAATGGCAGTTACATTGAGACGGCACAATATTTAGCATCTATAATTGAAAAAACAGGATATGGGGTTGTGGTAGATCCCGAGAGCTTCAAGGAGTTTGATGTTAAGGTAGTGCCAACATTTGTTGTTGCAGAAGCTGCATGTGCTGGGGAAGGAGAGAGTTGCAAATCTTCTAAATACAACAAAATATCAGGCAATGTATCGCTTGAGCATGTGCTTAGAACATTTGCGAAAAAAGGTGATGTTTTAGGAGATGAAGCAAAGTGAAAAGAGAGTACATCATTTTATTAATAATTCTTGCAATGGGTCTGCTAGACCTACATCAGACCTCCTCTGCATATGCTAAAGAAATGAGTTTTGAAGAAGATATAGAAAAGTATAAAACCGAGGCTAAATCATTAATAAGCTCGGCTAATGATCCGAAATTAGCAGATACAACAAAAAGTCTCAAAGGTTTTACAGATAATCCAGAAGAAGGATCTTTAAATGAGGAAGATCTGAGAATTAAAGGTGATGAAAAGATAAAAGGCAAGAATATAAAAGAAAATGAAGAAGAGGGAGAAAGAGAGGCAATAAATGCAGTAAAGCATTCAAATGCAAATAACCCACATAGGTCAAAATACACAGTTACTAAGTTAAAAAATAAGGCATTTATGAAAAAAAGTGCAGCAATAGTGGAAAATCCGATATCTGGGTTAAATGTGGCAGCTAATGCAGGATGTAAGATTGTAGGGGGTGATAAAGGAGGAGAGAATGTATCTTTTGAAGAATATTATGTAGATGTTGAGGATATGCGAGTAAAAGAAGTAAAGCATACATGTGAAGAGGATGAGGATAAGTTATTTTACTGCAATAGAAGTATTAAGGATGTGAAATGTGCATCAAAAAGTGATTGTGGGCGAGATATGGGGAAGATAAATATTGAAGAGCTTGGAGGGCATTTAACATCATCAGGAAGATTACATCATGATCAAAGGTCGTTAACTTGGGAATATACATATCCAAATCTTAGTTTTACATCAGAACAAGGAGGGGGCGTTAGGGAGAGATACTGTAGAGATCAATGCGGGGTAAAAAATTCTGATTGTTGCAAAAAAACGATAGCAACAGGAAGATTTAGATTGAGTAATGTATCAGAAGTTGGGGCATTTAGATTAAAGGAGGCAGGGTTTGATAATCACGGAATGATTAAGCTAAATGGGAGGGTTGTTTATAATACATGGGGAGGAGATAAACTAGAAATAGCAAAAGAATGTTATCCAAGTAGGGAGACTTATGTAGATGCAGGGAGTGGGAGGGGAGGAGCATGCAACTTACATAATGGCACAAATCTTAATAACAAAATGGATATAGAGCTAAAACAGCATTTAAAAGAAGGGTGGAACGAGCTAGAGGTAACGTGGATATATGCAGTACGGGGTCAATACAAGATAAAGATAGAGGCAAGACAGAGAAGGTGTAAAAAGTTTAACGAAAAAACGGAGGTTAAATGCGAATACGTAGATTAATCTCAATTCTAATAATATTTTCTATTTTAATGCAAAATGCAGCGGTGCCTGTGTTGCCATCTATGATGTGGATACAAACTGCCAATGCATCAGAAAATAACTTCGAGGAATCTAAATTCGAGGAATCTAAATTCGAAGAAGATGAATGCGAAGTTATCAAAAACAAAGAATGTGTGGATTACAGTACAAAAACGATTGAAGGATTTCCAGTTACAAGATGCTGGCAATATGAAGAAACCTCAAGATGTGTAGGAAGAGAGAATAACTATTGCCAAACATTTGAAGATAATAGGGGATGTGAGGAGCAGTATGGTAAATGCTTGGAGCAAGCAAATGTCAGCAAAATCTGCAAGAACTTTGAGAAGAAATTTAAATGTGGGGATAAGCTTGAGGAAAATGCTGAAATTAAGCATGTGGGTACAGAATATTTAGTTAAAAGAGATGAGCGAGATCTATCGAATTGTACGGAAAGTGATCTTAAGCACTGCGTTATTGAACATGAGGAATGTTTAGAGCAGCGAGAGACAAGAAATATTAATGGGAAAGATGTTTTTAAGGAGTGCTGGAAATGGGACAGGCAATATTATTGCAAGCAAAACAGCTTCATAGACGAATGCAAAGACCTGAAAGCAAGGTGTAGGGAGAAATCAAGAGAGTGTATATCATATGATAAAGAAAAGAATTGTGAGCACTGGGATGTAAATTTTGAATGCGAAGAAAAAAGCACAGATAAAGTAGATTGCATAGGCTCAAAGTTTTGTTTGGGAGGGGTGTGTGAGGATAGTGAGAGATTCAGACCAAATAACTTTGGAGAGAATATAGGGACATTAATTGCACTTGCCAACATGAAAAAAGAGGGGATGGAGGGATGTCAGTGTCCAAAAGAAAAGGAGGAGAACTGCAAAACGGAAGATATAGATCCAAAGAGCTGTAAATTTTTCAGCGGCACAGAGCATAAATGCACAAAATTCAAAGGGCAGTGGATATCATATGCGATTGCGGCTGCGTCAATTTATTTTACCTGGGGAGCCATTCCAATTGGGATAAACCCGATGCACGGGATAGGGGCGCTTGGAACAAAATTAGAAAGTATGAGTGCACTAGAAGCAGCAAAATTTGCAGCAGCACAAGCAGCGAAGTTAGGGCTTGCAAGCATGGCAAGAGTAGATTGCTGTAGTCTGGATGGTGCGCTTGCATTTGCATGCGGAGGCAAGGCGGTAGACTTAAAGGTAAAAAAGCAACAGAGGTTCTGTGTAAAAGTAGGAAAGTATAAAAAGAAATTGGGTCTGATAGTAGTAACAAGTTACTGCTGTTTTAAAAGTAAGTTAATGAGAGTGATACAAGAGCAAGGAAGAGCGCAGCTGGGTTTAAGTTTTGGCACGGCAAAAAATCCAGATTGCAGAGGGCTAAATTTAGAAGAAATACAAAGAATTAACTGGGATAAAATAGATTGGAGCGAGGTAATTAAGGATTTCAAAGAGGAGGCGGAGAATTCAATAAAAGAAAACTTTGATGAGAGTAAGTTTAAAGAGAAGGCTGCCAAATTACAAGCAGAGTACAGTGGGAAGAAGTTTTTACAAGAAAGAGGGGAGAGAATGGTAAGTGATGATAAAGCAACAAATGCATTTGTAGAAAGAAAAATAAAAAAATTTTATAGGATGGGAGAATGATTGATATTAATGAATGTTATTCAAACAGAATGATTGATAGGTGCGGTAAAAAGAGCCATAAGAGTAATATCGAGGTTGACAACAGCTACGCAGCGCACTATAGTTGTGGTTATAACAAAACAAGAGGTAATAATGCATTATAATTTATGGTTTAACAATAATTTGGTAGAGGGGATTGAGCAAATTATGGAAGATACAGGAAAGAAGAGAAATACAGTAGTAAGGGAGGCGGTTGAAAAATACATAGAAGAATGGAAGGGGTCGTCATGGCCTGAAGAAATAAAGAATTTCAAGGGGATTGAGGGATTTTCTGAAGGAGATAGATTTGAGAATTACAGAATGGGGTTAACCCCTTCGAGAGAAAACATATTTGGTGAAAAGAAATGAAATATTTATTAGATACATGTGTCATTAGTGATTTTTACGAAGGAGAAAAGAAAACAATAAAAAAGATCAAATCTAAAACTCCGAATAAAATATTTATTTCAGTAATTACGGTAGCAGAGGTTCATTACGGAATATCAAAGATTGCAGGAACAAAAAAAGGAGACAAGATATCAGAGCATAGCGAAAAGCTATTTGGCTTAATAAAAGTCATACCTTTGAGTTATGAAGTAGCAAAAGTGGCAGGGTCTATAAGAAGTACATTAGAAAAAAAGGGAGGGATTATAGGAGCTCATGACATATTGATCGCAGCGACAGCTAAGGTACATAATCTTGTGATGGTTACAAGCAATACAAGAGAATTTTCTCAAGTAGAAGATCTTAAATTAGAAGACTGGAGAGAGGTAAAATGAGTATATCTCGCACAATATCAATTTTTATATTTGGAGTCTCGGTATTAATGACGAGTATGTCTGCAAATGCAGGGGGCTTTAAATTCACACCTGAGATTTGTAAAAAGATGGGTCTTGGTAAGAATTGGTATTGTGGGGAAACGGGAACAGATAAAGGCATAAAAGAAGGGGCTGCGAAAGAAATATTAGAATCAGGAGTAGAGCCAGAGGAGAAAGCAGAGTTGTTGAATCAATTATGGGAGACTCAGCGCAGGAGAGCTGTAATAACAGGCAAAAGGCGTGATATAGAGAATGTACTTGAGACACAGTCAATAATAGCTAAAAAAGGGGTGGAGTTTGCAAAAAATGCACAAAAAATAGCAGATAGTGACCCGAGGTATTCTGTTGCTGCAAGTAATTACAAGGCTGATACGGAAGATGCAATTAGGGACGCTGAGCAAGCACAAGCACTTAATGCAGGAAGAGACAGATATGTATTGGTAATGATATACAAAAAAGAATGCCCAAGTTGCCAAAGGCAATTACCAGAGGTACTCAAATTTTGTAATAAATGGCAATACAAAAATCTAGGTGTGGCGATTACGGAAGAATTCTTTGAAGGATTAGATAATAATATTTTTGATGATTCTGTAGTAGCAGATGAGGCTATAAAATCAACACCTACATTATTACTACTTGATAGTGCAACAGAAGAAAAGATTTTCCTAAGCAAGGGAATAACGAGGGTAGATGTGATGGAGTCAAAAATGGCAAAAATAATAAAAGAAAGAGGTTAATGAGATGAATACAAAGCATATAAGTGGCATTCATTCTGTAGTAAGAGATGTAAATACTGTATCAGCTCAATTGGTCAACAAGCTGCTGGACAAATTCAAAACTCTCCTAACTTTTATTAAGAGGCAATTAACTGCCCTAGCAAAGGCATTAGCATTTTGTACAGTAATAACGGCAGTAACTATCCCAACAATCTCAAATACACAAGCAGGAGTGCTTGGGGAAACAGAGAAGTTGTGGAGTAAACTTGGAGGCAAAT
>Ga0228634_1000625_pt1 | contig 24415 bp, 25 predicted proteins | sample 42DmetaG_FD_190063 | JGI IMG/M metagenome (GOLD analysis project Ga0228634, IMG submission 190063) | Seawater microbial communities from Monterey Bay, California, United States - 42D | ecosystem: Environmental > Aquatic > Marine > Coastal | place: USA: California | collected 2016-09-27 | reverse complement strand
GTTAACGGGTCAACAGCAAAGAATCTCCCTATCCTAGGGTCGTGCATTCTGTATTTGTAATTTACAGAGTTTCCTTCTCCCTTAACCTCATTATCACTCTCCTGTCCTTGAAAGCCGTAACGGTAATCACTACCATTACTTACTTTAGAACCTAACTCTAGCAAATCCAAAAGCAGTAGATATCGTATTCCCTTTATTTGAGAAGAAAGCAATAGCATCTCTTGAAGAAATACCAATTTCATATCCTCCATCTTTTAAGATAAAGTTGATCCCTACTGGCATATTGTTTTGGTATACACCACCTCCAAAATATCCACAACTTAGAGCTAACCATTTCACTGGTCTGATTTCACCTCCAAAAGAATAAACTGGATTTTGAATACTACCTGGATTATCATTATTGAATGGAGCAACCATATCAAAACCTACATGTAAAAATTTCCAAGGTTGAAAACTTGCTCCAAGTCTAAAATCAGATGCATTTGGCAAGATATACTCCTCTTCCCCTTGTAAAGTTAATAAACCACCACTAGATAAAAGGTTGTTTATCGACTGTGTAACATCATAATCCTCCAAACCTGGTAAAGATAAACTTCCTACTAAAGTATCTCTTACACTATATACATTTCTCTTATATTTAACTTGACCTATATTATTAACTGAAGCAGCTACTTTAATTTTAGAAAATAAAATCACACTCGCAGACAAATCAATTCCATAACCATTTCCGATTGCTTTTGGTAAACCACTAGCAGAACTTACAAAATTTGAAGGGTTTGAAGAAGCAACAGTACCGTAATCAATATCCATAGACGGAGAGGTTGAAGAATACATTCTTAAACCATTTTCATCAGACTCAAGGTTGAACATTGCCATGGATTGAATAAACCTACCTCCTACTCCTCCATAAAGAACAAAAAGAGAATCTTTACCGAAAATTTTTCTTCCATAACCAATATTATAAGAACGATTCCAAACCATTCTAATACTTGAACCGTTTGTTAATTCTGATAAATTTAAAGGTAATCGAACAGTCCTTGAACCGTTAATTACACTAGATAATGAATCTGGTGAAATATTATCTCTATTAGCAATCATTGAAGTATCACCATCAAAAGCTAGCTGAAGAGAATCAAAATAGCTTGATGAATTCCCTCTAAAGATTAAATCACTAAACTTTGTACTAAAAGTGGAGGAATACTGGTAACTCTCTTTTATGTTAAAAGCAATTCCACCAAATCTTTTACCTTGAAAAGAAAAACCAGCCCAATTATAATCAAAAAACATAGAAACTCCTGCCTCTGCATAATCTGCTACTGTTGTTTTTCTTGATTGTTCATCTAATTTCTCTGGAATATTACCTACTAAACGGTCCCTCATGCCGCCAAATAAGTTTTTCAGTTTTGTTGCATTCAAAGAGTCTGAAAACATCCCAAAAGCAAACTCACTCATCCCCATAGTTTTTTTATAACCTTCATAGCCTGTTCCCCAACCTAATGCAGAAGAATTAATACCCAAACAATGGTAGTCCGTAACAAAAGTAGTAGCAACTCCCTTACCTACAGTTGGGTAAGCAATACTTTGTGTTTGAGAAAATGTGAACAATGGAAAAATTAATAAGAACGTAAAGTAAACGAGGTTTTTCATTTTATATAATATAAATGTATAATACTTAATAGATAATTTAACGCGCACAAAACTAAGGAATTATTCTCATAAGCAAGTTATTCTTATATTAATTAATAACTTATATTTATTCTCTTATAATATTATTATGAAAACATATATTATTCTTTTAAGAGGTATTAACGTTGGTGGAAAGAACGTTATTAAAATGTCAGATCTAAAAATCCTACTTGAGCGAAATGGCTTTTTAAATGTTCGATCATACATTCAAAGTGGTAACATTGTTTTAAACCATAAAATAGATAACATTAAAGAGATACAAAGTTTTGTTCAGAATTTAATTCTTTCTGAATTTAAACTAGACGTTCCTGTGATGGTTCTTGAAGAAAGTTATTTAATCACAATACTAAAAAACAATCCATTTTTAAAAAGCGAAAAATACGATATCAAACACCTTCACATTACTTTGATAGAGAATATAACTTCTGTAAATAATGAAGCAACTCTTCTCTCGATAAATTCAAACGAAGATAAAGTATCTCTTGGTAATCATTGTGTTTACCTCTACTGCCCAAATGGTTACAGCAAAACAAAATACACTAACAACCTCATTTAAAGCAAATTAAATTGTAAAGCCACCACTCGAAACCTCAAAACATTAAACAAAATATTAACGCTTATCTAATTTTGTTTAACTTTTTCTTGTAAGTATTAAACAATATTGTATATTTGTATAAATTCTAATTTTAACAAATAGGTTATGAAGAAGATATACGATGATTTAGCTTTCAAGATTTCAAAACAAACGACAAATGATTATAGCACATCATTTTCCCTTGGAATTAGGTTTCTCGCTAAAGAAATAAGAAACTCTATTTATGGTATCTATGGCTTCGTAAGAATTGCTGACGAAATAGTAGATTCTTTTCATGGCTACAAGCAAAAAGAAATGTTAGAAGACCTAAAGGTGGAAACATTTAAAGCTATTGAAAATAAAATTAGTACCAACCCACTACTCCATTCTTTTCAAGAAGTTGTAAATAAGTATGAAGTTCCACATGAACTAATTCATCAATTTCTACACTCCATGGAAATGGACTTAGAACCACAATCCTACAGTCAAGAAAAATATGAAGAATATATTTTAGGGAGCGCAGAAGTTGTAGGATTAATGTGTTTAAAAGTATTTGTATATGGTGATAAGGACAAGTACAGAGAACTTAAACCTTTTGCAATGAAACTAGGTAGTGCTTTTCAAAAAATAAACTTTTTAAGAGACTTAAAAGACGACTACTCTATTCTTGGAAGGTCTTACTTCCCTCAAATTGACATGAACAACTTCAATCAAGATACAAAAAAGGAAATTGAAGCTGACATTGAGTTAGATTTTTCAATTGGGTACGAGGGAATAACTAGACTTCCATACACAACAAGGTTTGGAGTTTACATTGCATACATTTATTACAGTGGATTATTGAAAAAAATAAAGAAACTCGATGCAAATGTGATTCTAAACAAAAGGGTTAGAATTCCAAATAGTAAGAAATACGGATTATTCTTTAAAGGTTATATAAGACACTCTTTCAATATTCTATAAAAGAATGAAAAAGATTAGTTTAAATAAACTGCTTACTGGAATTTTAATTTTCTTTTTAAGTATTGGACTGATAGGTTTTTTCACTCCTTATTCGGAATGGTTTAAATCTTTATCTTTCCAAAACTTACTTTTAACGTTTCTTTTAGTAACTATTTCTTTCAGGTCGATCTTAAAAAAGTATACACTAACCTTAATCTTAATATTTTCCTTAGGCTATTTGTGTGAGGTAATTGGTGTTAATAAAGGTTGGATATTCGGAAACTATACCTACTCTGAAAATTTAGGCTTATCGGTTTTAAATGTACCTATCATCATCGGAATAAATTGGGCTATATTAACTATGGGAGCTTGGCAAATAATAAAGTACATTAAAGTAAATAAATACTTTCAAATAATTCTAGGTGCATCACTTATGGTTTTATTTGATTTTATCATGGAACCTGTCGCTGTGGAACTAAATTTTTGGAGTTGGGAAAATGGTATTATTCCTTTATATAACTATATATCTTGGTTTGGAATAAGTATAATTACAATGTATTTTTGTTTTACTTTTTTAAACACTAATAAGGGAATAGTTAAACAAGTTTTTGTCGCACAATTAATATTTTTTTTAATCTTAAACATTAAATATTCATGACTTTGGGCATCGTTACCGTATTACTAACTTTCATAGGTATGGAAGGAGTAGCTTGGCTTGCACACAAATACGTTATGCATGGAATTGGTTGGTATTTACACAAAGATCACCACGAACCTCATAACAAAAAGACAGAGAAAAATGATTTCTTCTTTTTGATTTTTGCTATTCCTAGTTGGTTATGTATCATGCTTGGAATGATTTACGGAAATGAAGTTAGTGTGTTTATAGGATATGGAATTATCGCATACGGACTCTGCTATGTTGTGGTGCATGAAATATTTATTCATCAACGTATTAAGTGGTTAAGAAACACAAACAAACCTTATTTTAAAGCAATAAGATACGCTCACAAAATACATCACAAACACCTTGGAAAAGAAGATGGTGAATGTTTTGGAATGTTGTTCGTTCCTTTTAAATATTACAAAAAAGCAATTCAAGAAAAAAGTTTAAAGAAATGAGTTTATACCTCTGGATAAATATTTTCACTTTTTGTACGATCTTACTTTCATTTGATAAGAAAGTAGCTTTTTACAAGTATTTTCCTTTTTTAGCAGTAGGGATAATAATCAATGGAATCCTTTTTATTCCTTGGGATTCAATATTTACAGGCTTGGGAATCTGGGGCTTTAATCCAGATTATTTAATTGGAACCTCTTTCTTTAGTCTACCATTAGAAGAATGGTTATTTTTTATAACAGTTCCATTTTCATGTGTTTTTATACATTATGTTTTACTAGCGTATTTTAACAACCCTATTCCTGCAAATTTCAGTAGTACTTTTTGGAACATTTTATCCTTTTCTATCTTGGTTATTGGGATAATTTTTCACCAACAAACATATACTTTTATCACTTTTATCATTACAGCGCCAGTACTTTTCCTATTAAATAGGTATCAAAAATCTTTCATGGCACAATTTACTTTTACGTACGCCATAAGCTTTATACCATTCCTTATCATCAACAGTATTTTAACAGGAAGTTTTACCGATGAACCAGTAGTATGGTATAACAACAATGAAAACTTTGGAATCAGGATTGGAACAATACCAGTTGAAGACACGATTTATAATTTATTATTACTTGTAACGCCAACTTTTATCACTCATTATTTACATTTAAAATTCAAAGCAAAAGCATGAGGACTTATTCAATTAAAGAATTAGAGAATTTTTCTGGTGTGAAAGCACATACCATTCGAATTTGGGAACAAAGATATACACTGTTTAAACCAAACAGAACAGAGACTGGTATTCGTTATTACAATGATGAAGACTTAAAAAAAATTCTTGCTACTGCTATTCTTGTAAAGTCTGGATTCAAAATATCTAAAGTTGCAAAACTTACAAAAGAAGAAATTCACCAAGAGTTATCTAAGGTTGAAAATAAAAGCGATGTAGATGAAACTACAAAATATGAAACCTACATCAACAACCTTTTATCAGCAGGCGTTCAATTTTTGGAAGATGAATTTAATGCGATATATGATAGTGCAAAATCAAAATACACTACATTTCAGATTTATACAGAAATAGTTTATCCTTTATTGGTTAAGATTGGTACAATGTGGGGAAAAGATGACCTCAACCCGCTACAAGAACATTTCATTTCAAATATTCTAAGGCAAAAGTTATTAGTTGAAATTGATAAAATGCCTAAATTAGAAAACCCTAAAAAAGAGGTAATATTATTTCTTCCAGAAAAAGAAACACATGAGATAGGGCTTTTACTATCGAACTTCATCTTAAGAGAAGCAGGAATAAAAACATATTATTTAGGTCAACAAGTACCTGTTGTCAACCTTACAACAATGATAAATGAAAAAAACATCAAAGAAGTAGTTGGTTTTATTTTTTACTCTCAAGGTTCTGAAAAACTAAATAAAATGCTTAAAATTTGCACTAAAAACTGTCCGAACACAACATTTTATTGGGGAGGAACAAAAGAATCAATTCTTGGTTTACACTTAGATAAAAATCATCAAATTTTAAATTCAATTGAGGATTTTAAAAATAAATTAATTTAAAAACCATGAAAAAAGTAGCTATTATAGGAGGAGGATTTGCTGGATTATCTTCAGCTTGTTATCTAGCTGAAGCTGGATATGAAGTAAGTATTTTTGAAAAAAACTCTACAGTAGGTGGAAGAAACAGAAAGTTTTCTGAAAATGGTTATACTTTTGAAATGGGTCCAAGTTGGTATTGGATGCCTGATGTTTTTGATAAATTCTTTTCAGATTTTGGGAAAAATAGAGAAGACTATTACAAACTAACTAAATTAAACCCTTCATTTTCAATTGTATTCGACAACAAAGAAAAAGTTGATATACCAGCTGAAGAAAAAGAATTGATTCAGTTTTTTGAAAATATTGAAAAAGGTGCTGGAAGTAAATTACAAGAGTTCATGGCTGACGCAAAGTATAAATACGATACGAGCATGGATAAATTAATTTATAAGCCTGGGAAAAGTATTGTTGAATTCATTGAACTAGATGTCATAAAAGGAGTTTTTAAGCTAAACCTTTTTTCTAATTTTAAGAAATTTGTTCGTAAATATTTTAAAGACAAAAAGTTAACAGCCTTAATGGACTTTCCTGTATTATTTTTAGGATCTGCTCCAGAAGATACTCCTGCATTGTACAGTTTGATGAATTATGCAGGTTTACTTTTAGGAACTTGGTACCCGAAAAATGGTATGTACAGGATTATTGAATCCATGGAGGAATTAGCTAAAGAGTTAGGGGTTAAAATTCATACAAATACGGAGATTTCAAACATTAATACAAACCAAAAATCTGTTACCTCTATCACTTTAGAAGGAAAAGAGATAACATTTGATGCCGTTATTGGTGCTGGAGATTACCACCACATGGAATCTTTATTACCTCAAGAAAAAAGAAATTATACCGAAAATTATTGGGAAACGAGAACTTTAGCTCCTTCCTCACTTATATTTTTCCTGGGAGTCAATAAAAAGCTAGAAGGACTTGATCACCATACTTTATTTTTTGACGAAAGTTTAGATGACCATTCTAAAGAAATATACAAAGACCCTAGATGGCCAGAAAAACCTTTGTTTTATATTTGCAACCCTTCTAAAACAGACCCTTCTTTAGCTCCTGAAGGACATGAAAATATTTTTGTTTTAATACCAATCGCTCCAGATTTAAAAGATACTAATGATGTTAGAGAGAAATATTACAACATCATTATGGATCGAATGGAAAAACAATTAGGTCAAAACATTAGGGAGAATGTTGACTACAAAAAATCATATTGCATAAAAGATTTTAAAGATGATTACCATTCTTATAAAGGAAATGCATACGGTTTAGCTAATACGTTGTTACAGACTGCTTTTCTAAAACCAAAACTTAAAAATAAAAAATTAAACAATTTAGTATACTCAGGTCAACTAACTGTTCCAGGCCCAGGTATGCCTCCTTCATTAATAAGTGGTAAATTAGCAGCTGAAGAAATTATCAAGCAGTTAAAAAGATGAAACAAAATATTCTAATAATTCTATTTCTAGTTAGTTATCAACTACTATTCAGTCAAGAGAAACTAACTGTTGAAGTAAAAGGTATTAACATGGAAACAAAAGGGTACCTTAGAGTTGGAATATTTAAAAAAGAAGGTTACCTCGATAATACAAAAGTGGTGGATGGTAAAATTATTAACATCCACTCATCTACCATGCAATTTGAATTTCTTCTTCCTGAAGGAAAATATGCTGTTGTAATTGTTCAAGATGAAGATAAAAATGGAGAATTAAACAAAAACTTTATTGGATACCCTACTGAACCATACGCATTTTCAAATAATGCAAAAGGTTCTTTAGGTCCCGCAAGCTTTGAAGATGCATCCTTCTATTTAAAAGAAAATAAAAAGATTACAATTAATCTTTAAATAATAAAATTATTACTTTTCAATTTTTTGATAAGATGTAACAATACCTTTGATTAGGGCGGAACTAAAACCACTATGTTCCATTTCATTTAAACCAACAATAGTACAACCCTTAGGAGTAGTAACCTTATCTATTTCTTGTTCAGGATGACTTCCGTTAGTAATAATTAATTCAGCTGCACCTTTTACTGTTTGACTAACAATTTTTGTCGCTGTATTAGAATCAAAACCGACTTCTATTCCCCCTTGAATCATTGCCCTCATAAATCTTAAAACATAAGCAATACCGCAAGCCCCCAGGATTGTAGCAGACTCCATTAAACTTTCATCAATCACAATAGACTCTCCAACACAATCAAAAATTGAAGTGACAGCATCTGTTCGTCCTAAAGAATCAGAACCAAAAGAAATTGCTGTTATGGATTCGTTTACTGAAGATGCAGTATTAGGCATCGCTCTAAAAACATCTATATCAAACTCGAAACAACTTTTCATCTCAGTAATTGTAATACCAGTTGCAACAGATACGATTGTGTGTTTTTTAGGGTCAAAAAAGGAAGCGTTTTCTTTTAAAAAGGGTAAAATTGTGTATGGCTTTAAGGCAAGAATTATAATTTCACAATTTGAAATTAATTCTAAATTATCACTTGTAATAATCGTTTTTTCATCTTGTAAATGAGATATTCCTGAAACATTTCTTTTTGAACCATAAATAAGTGCTTCACTGTCATTTTGTTTAATCCCTTTCAATAAAGATAAACCTAAGTTTCCACAACCAACAATACCAATTTTTTTCATCTTATTTCTTTTGTGTGCTTTTTAAACACTAGTAATCACAATTTAATACAAAACTAAGCTTTCTTAAACATATTCTCATTAAATCATGAATATAATTTGTTATTTTCGCGTAGTGTCATTTTATAACTTAGATTTATGAAACTTATAATTTTCATCTCTTTTTTATCGATTTTCAGTTTTAATTCAAACGCACATGATTATTATTTTGCTTTTGCAGAAATGGAACTCAATGAAGAAAGTCAAAAACTAGAAGTTACCCTTATTCTGAACAGTCATGATATTGACCATTGGCTACAAAACACGAATTTTACTCTTTTAGATTTAGAAAAACCTTCGCTAGAAAAAAACTTAAAAGAAGATCTAAATAATTTCCTTCAATCTGGCTTTATAATTTCCTCAAATTCTATTAATTACAATTTAATCTTTAAAGGTATACTTCTAAAAGATGATGGAAATATCGAATTTTATTTTGAATCTCAGAAGAAAATTGAATCTGAAGAAATCACTATTTCTTTTGACTTGTTGATGGATAAATACAGTCAGCAACAAAATAAACTGATTTATTTAAAAGAACTTGAAAAAGAAACCTATGAATTTCTCCCTTCTAAAACATCACACTTAATAAAATTATAAAATAAGCATGAAAACAAAATTACTACTCTTATTGATTTTAGTTCCTACAATTTTATTTAGTCAACATAAGTTTGCACAATTAAAAGAAGAACTTGCAACACCTAACGTATATCGAAATGCTGCAGGAGCTCCTGGTCATGAATACTACCAACAGAAAGCAGATTATAAAATAAATGTAAGCTTGAATGATTCTGAACAAACAATTCATGGTGAAGAAACAATTACTTATACTAACAACTCTCCAGATCACCTTACTTATTTATGGGTTCAGTTAGATCAAAACAGAAAAAGTTTAGATTCCGATTCTAAATTGATTAATGTCGAGAAAATGGAAAATTTTAAATCGGTGAATCAATTAGAGCTAAAAACTCTGAACTTCGATGGAGGGTTTAAAATCAAAAATGTTAGTCTATCAAATGGTGACGAGATAAACTATTTCATAAATAAAACAATGCTGAGAATTGACTTAAAAGAGCCATTAAGTCCAAATACTTCCATTAGTTTTAATATCTCTTGGTGGTACAACATAAACGATAGAGATATTTTGAATGCAAGGTCAGGATTTGAATATTTCCCAAAAGATAAAAACTACTTATACACTATTGCTCAATGGTTTCCAAGAATGTGTGTTTACAACGACGTGGAAGGATGGCAAAACAAACAATTCCTTGGGAGAGGAGAGTTTACATTACCTTTCGGCGATTACGAAGTAAATATAACTGTTCCTTCAGGTCATGTTGTTACCGCAACAGGTGAACTTCAAAACCAAAAAGACATATTAACAAAAATTCAATTAGAACGTTTAGAAAAAGCTAAAAACGCCTCAGAACCAATCTTTATTATTACCCCTGAAGAAGCTTTAAAATCTGAAAAAACGAAAACCAAAGCTTTGAAGACATGGTCATTTAAAGCTGAAAATGTGCGTGATTTTGCTTTTGCAAGTTCTCGAAAATTTATTTGGGACGCTCAAGGTGTGGATATTAATGGAAAAAATATTCTAGCGATGTCATTTTACCCAAAAGAAGGTAATCCTTTATGGGAAAGGTATTCAACAAAACTTGTGGCACACACCTTAAAAGTATATTCGAAATACACTATTGATTACCCATACCCAGTTGCAATATCTGTGCATACAAAATGGATGGGGATGGAATACCCAATGATTTGTTTTAATGGAGGTAGACCAAATGAAGATGGAACTTATTCCGAACAAAAAAAGTATTCCATGTGGGGAGTAATAATTCATGAAGTTGGTCATAACTTTTTCCCAATGATAATTAATTCAGATGAAAGACAATGGACATGGATGGATGAAGGGCTAAATACATTTGTTCAGTATTTAACTGAACAAGAGTGGGAAAGAAATTACCCTTCCAAAAGAGGTCCTGCTAACAAAATTGTAAACTACATGAGTGGAGATAAAAACAACATCTCTCCTATTATGACAAATTCAGAATCCATTTTACAATTTGGTAATAATTCATACGGTAAACCTGCAACAGCTTTAAATATTTTAAGAGAAACTGTAATGGGAAGAGAATTATTTGATTATTCTTTTAAAGTTTACTGTGAAAGATGGAAGTTTAAACATCCAACTCCTGCAGATTTCTTTAGAACAATGGAAGATGCATCTTCTGTTGATTTAGATTGGTTTTGGAGAGGGTGGTTTTACTCAACTGATAATGTAGATATTTCTCTAAGTAATGTGAAACAATATATTACAGATTCAATTGCTGGAAATAAAAAAGTGATAATTGAAGAAAAAGTGAAAGAATTAGAGTTAAAACAACCACAAGATATTACAATTGGAACGTTAAGAAATTTAGAAAGCATTTCTACAACTCTAAACGAAAAAGATACCTCTATCAATGATCATTATGGATGGAAAAGAAAAAGTTATAACGATTCTATTTTAGAATTTGCATATAATGAGGACATTCACCATGTTGAATACGATATTAAAACAAATGATTCTAAATATTATTATGAGCTTACTTTTAATAATATTGGAGGTTTGGTTTCCCCTATCATCATTAGAGCTTTCTTAGAAGATGGAACAACTGAAATTGTTAGAATTCCAGCTGAAATCTGGTTAAAAAATGATAAAGAAGTTAGTAAAGTATTTGTTTTCAAAAATAAGGTTATTGGATTTCGTTTAGATCCATTTTTAGAGACTGCAGATACTAATTTAAGTAACAATGTTTGGCCAGCCAAAAAGACTCCTTCTAGGTACAAAATTTTTATGCAAAACAAAAAATAATTATGCGTTTTAACTTATCAGAAATAACAGAATTAATTAAATCTAGAAGAACTATTTATCCTGAGCAATTCAGCGAAAGAAAAGTTCATAAAGAACAAATTGAACTTTTGTTAAACAATGCTCAATGGGCACCTACTCATGGAAACACTCAACCATGGAGATTCAAAGTTTTCACAGATAATGGGCTAGAAAAACTAAGTGACTTTCTAGGTAAAACCTATTTAGAATTAACTCCAAAAGAATCTCAAAATGATCAAAAACTTGCAAAATTAATTACTAGACCGAAATTATCATCCGTAGTAATTGCAGTATGCATGGAAAGACAAAAAGAAGAAAAAATCCTGGAAATTGAAGAAATAGAAGCAGTCGCTTGTGCTATTCAAAACCTACACCTTTCTTGTACGGCGTATGGTTTGGGTGGTTTTTGGTCTACCCCAAAATTAATCTACAGCAAACAAACAAACGATTTTTTAGGTTTAAATGAAAAAGATAAATGTTTAGGTTTATTCTACATTGGTTATCCAGCTATTGAGTGGCCTAAGGCACATAGAAAACCTATTGAATATACAACTGAATGGATATCTGAATAATTTCATGTAATTTTTCTCTCAATATTACGTTCTTTTAAAACAATAATTAAACAATGCTCAGAAATTCATTTTTACTTATTTTACTATTAATTGAATTTTGTAGCTTTTCACAAAAGAACAGACTACCTACTTATTTTGGAGTCCAAGTTAGACCAATACTATCAACTAGAGCTGGCGGAGAAGAGTTAAATAGTTTAAATATCAACAACTTTGATATTTCCTTAGAACAAAGACCAAGTTATTCCTTTGGGGCAGTTGTACGAACAGGTATAACCAAACTAATTGCATTTGAAACAGGTATAAACTTTATACAAAGAAATTATTCGATTAACCAGTCCTTAAACGACACCAATGTTAGTGCAAACCACAACTGGTCTTATATTAATTATGAGATTCCATTAAATGCTTTAGTTTACATTCAACTAAACCAGAAATACTACATGAATTCGTCTCTTGGAGGAGCAATTCGTTTTAGTCCAACAGACATCATGAAACAAGTGCAGACAGGTGGGGTGCATTCATTTGAAAGCTATGGATTATATAGAAATAAAATTGCATTTAGTATAAATGGAAATGTTGGATTTGAATATCGTACGGAAAAAAAAGGTTTTTATTACTTGGGAGCTTCCATTAGCATCCCACTCTCCCCTATCTTTGATTACTATGGGGTTCATGCTATACAAGGTAATGTAGAAACACAATCAATTCATGGGGAAATGCAAGGAAGATACATATCGGTTGACTTCAGGTACTTTTTTCCAAACATCAAGAAAAAAGGAAATCAACCAAACCCTGAGCTGCATTAGGACTTTGTAAAAAAACAATAAAGTCATCTAATAAAAAACTATTTTGAACTAGCCCTATAAATTCGATCATTCAGTGCATTCCCTATTCCATTGGACGGAAATTTTTCACAAATAATTAAATCAATTTCTTGTTGTTCTAAAAAATGTAGATAATTAAATAAGTTTTTTGAGGCATATTCTAAGTTTTTCTTGAATGAAAAATTAAATTCAATATTATTAAATAATAAATGATCTGAAAACTGAAGGATACCTATCTTTCTAGAAGAGTTTTGCATAACAGTTTTGTTAATATCATCAGATAAAATCATTTCTTTTAATGGAGAATAATGTTTTAAAGCTGAACCAGGTAATTGTTTACCAACAACCTCCTTATAAAACACTTTTTTATCAAGAACATTTTCCAACTGTTCTTTTGAAACACCTCCTTTACGATAGATAAAAACTTCTCCCTCTTCTAAACCTACAATAGTTGATTCAATCCCTACTGTGCATTTACCGCCATCTAAAGCATATTTTAATTGACCATCAAAATACTTTTTCACATGTTCAATTTCAGTTGAACTAATTCTTTTGTAAGGATTTGCACTTGGAGCTGCAATTGGAAAATCAAGTTTTGTTAAAACCTTTAAAAAAAGAGGGTGATTTGGCATTCTAATTGCCACTTTTTCTGAATTCGCTGTAACAATGTTAGGTACAGAATCTTTTTTATCCATCAATATAGTAAGTGGACCTGGCCAAAAAGTTTTTATTAAAATCTGGAAACAATCTGGTACATTATCTACTAAAGTATCTAGTTGATTAAGATTACCAATATGAACAATTAAAGGATTAGTTAAAGGTCTTTTTTTTAAGTTGAAAATCTCTCTAATCGCGTCTTCATTAAAAATATTTGCTCCTAAGCCATACACTGTTTCAGTAGGGACAGCAACCACACCACCTCTTTTTAATTCTTCGGCAATAATATTACAATTAGTTGAAATATTCATACAAATCGATTAAGGATTACAATTATCACAATACATTGGGTCTTCCATTTTTTTACCATCTGGATAAAATAATTCTTTTTCAAAAGCACAATTTGTACAAATACATACATCTTTAATAATTGCCTTAGTAGGTTTTAGGCAAACCTCACACAACAATCCTTTTTCACGCTTAACAACATCAAAACCTGGAAGAAAACAAGATGGGCATTTAGTATTCATTTTGTGAGCAAGGTTCTCGCTAGCTTTAGCAATAGCATTCATTCTTGTTGGGTTGAACATCGCTCTCATATCAGTTTCAATATAAACAGAATTAAAATCGCTTAAATATTCTTTTACTTTGCTTTTTAAAACTTGACTACTCACAATTCCTTTTTCAACTCTTTCAACTGAACCTTCCCTATCTCTTAGGATAACAGCATGCGAAGGAAACTTGATATCATTCAAATATTCTTCTAAACTTTCTAAATCTTCCTCATTCGAAAAAAGTCTACCATTAAAATTTGTGTCATAAGTAATTTGTTCTGTTTTAATCTCTATGTTATTTTTAAAATCTTTTAATAATAACAACTCATGATTTGTTGAAATAAAACCATAAGTCATATAAAATGAACCTTCACTAGCGACAACTAAATCAGTACCATATTTATCATAAGCCAATTTACATTTATTTAAAGCAGCTTCGTAAGGTGATATCACTCGATTTATTTCACCTGAAAAAGTTCCAAACATATCCGTATTAAATGAAATATCTGTATAATATTCAATATCAAAAGATACGTTTAAACTTTTACCAATAACCAATTCCTTGCCATGCATAGTAGCAATAAATAGTCTTCGGTTATCAAATATAGATTTCACAAGATTAAATTAAACCCTTTCAATTTTAACTTCAGAATAAACTTTGAATTTTTTATTGCCTTCTTTATTATTAGATAAATCATTAATAATAGCAATTATATTTTCTTTACTATTCTTCAAATCTTTTAATCTTTTTTTAGATTGTGTATCATCAGTTTTACCTAACCTTTCACTATCACTGAAATCCTTAAGTTGATGAAATTTAATCTTATCATCTAATAAGGTTAATACAATTTCTTTTAATTCTTGTAAATCATATTCACCATCAACTAATCTAAACTCATTTAATACTTTCATTTTCTTGACTTTTATTTAGTAAAATAAATACACTAATAAATGAAACGAGAGAAAGCCCCGTAAATAAATTATGTATTATAACATCTTCATTATATTTAAAAGAAGAATAAATACAGGTTAAACAAAACATTGAACAAATTATAAGTTGCACCTTCATAAATTCCTAGACTTTTAAAGTTGAATTAATTATCTCCTCTTCAAATACTTTATTTGAAGAAATTATAGGTAAAGAACATATTTTGATTTTTTTTCCAAAATTCTCTTCAACAAACTTCACGATATCAGTGAAAAGTAGTGATCTAGTTTGACAAGTTATCACAGAGTTATTATTTTCCTTAAGCTTCCCCTCTGAAATGAGAAAAACTTTATTATTAAAATCTATAGTCGCTTTCGCTATTAATTTTTTCTCAAATAAACTAGAGATAATTAATTTTGGATCTAAACTATCATCAATATAAATCACTACATTCACCATATCTTATATATTATTATTGACCTTGTCCTAATGAATAAGAAACTACACCATCGAAAGTGTACAAGTTCTCAGTTTTAACAACATCTAATTGATTTCCTTCTGCTTGATTTAATAATTCTATTATGTTAACTTTATTAAAATCGCCACCATCTTTTGATTTGAACCTACATCTCCAATGATCTGTACAAAATGTTTCATCAAAACCATTTGGCCATACCTTTACACCTCTATTTGTAATCATTGTCAGCTCTACATTATCTATACTAATAACATTCAAAAGAGAAGCTAATTTATCAGGCGAATTCCCAATCCAATCAATAAACAAATCAACCCCCTTAAGCGCTTTATCTTTTCTTTTCTTCCTTACATAAGGTGGTATTTTAAAAGGCTTCTCATTTAAATAACTAACTTTTTTAATGTTAGAAGGAAGCTTACCTAAGTTGTCAATTACAGCATCAGCAAATTCTATAGTACCTACTTTTACTTTACTTATTCCTTCGTTATAAATATCAGCTGTATGAATACCATCTTCAATCGTCTTAGACCAAGCATTATGAATTTGTTCGGCAACTTTCGACTCTCCTATATGAACAAGCATTTGAATGGCGCCATGTATTAAACCAGAAGGATTTGCTATATTTTTTCCAGCAATTAATGGAGCTGAACCATGAATAGCTTCAAACATTGCACATTCTTCTCCAATATTTGAAGAACCTCCAAGACCTACTGAACCAGAAATTTGAGCAGCAATATCTGATAAAATGTCACCGTATAAATTCTGCATTACGATAACATCAAAAGATTCTGGCGTATCAGCTAAAAGTGCAGCTCCAATATCAACTATAAAATGATCGTTCTCAATTTCAGGATAATCTTTTGAAATTTCATCAAACACTTTGTGAAACAATCCGTCAGTTTGCTTCATGATATTGTCCTTTGAAAAACAAGTAACTTTTTTTCTATTATTGGCTTTAGCATATTCGAAAGCATAACGAATTATTTTCTCACAGCCCGGTCTACTAATCAATTTCAAACATTGAACAACTTCATCTGTTTGTTGGTGTTCTATTCCTGCATATAAATCCTCTTCATTTTCTCTCACAATTACCACATCCATTACTGGGTGCTTTGTTGTTATGAATGGGTCGTATGAAATACATGGGCGAACATTTGAATATAACCCTAATGACTTTCTTATAGAAACATTCAAACTCTTATATCCACCACCTTGAGGTGTAGTAATTGGAGCTTTCAAAAAGATTTTATTATTTCTGATTGTCTCCCAAGCATCATTTGAAATACCAGAAGTGTTTCCACTTAAATAAACCTTCTCTCCTACTTCAATTTCATCAAATTCAACATTAACATTTGCTGATTTTAAAACTTTAAGAGTTGCATTCATTATTTCAGGTCCTATACCGTCCCCTTTTGCAATTGTAATTCTTTTTACTTTTTCCATAATTACACTTTTTTTTTAAAATTGAGTCATATTAATTACTGACATATATAATGGCATTCCAATCGTTATATTAATCGGAAATGTGATCGCTAAAGCCATGGGTAAATACAAACTTGGATTTGCTTTTGGTACAGCAATTTTCATTGCTGCTGGAACAGCTATGTAAGAAGCACTAGCTGCAAGAACGGAAATAATGAATCTATTACCAATGTCATCTGTAACAAGACCACTTACAACAGCTATTAAAACACCATTAATTAAAGGCATTACTATAGCAAAGGAAATTGTGAAAACACCACTTTTAAAAAAGTCATTTAATTTTTTACCGCTTACAATACCCATGTCTAGTAAAAAAATAGCTAAAAAACCTTTAAAAAGATCAGTTGTAAAAGGTTCTATCCCTTGAGCTTGTTTTTCATTTGCTACTAATCCGATAACTAAACTACCGACAATAAGCAATACACTTCCATTGGTTAGTGCATGTTTAATAACTGACTTAAAAGAACTACTTTTCTCAGTTCTTGTTTTAGTATAAAACTTTATTAATAAAAAGCCGACTATTATAGCGGGAGCCTCCATTAATGCCATCAATGCAACTAGATAACCATTAAATTTTATCCCCAAAGTATCTAAAAACATTATTGCAGTAACAAAAGTAACTGCACTTATAGAACCATAAGCAGCAGCAATTGCACCTGAATTTTCAATACTCAATTTTCTTTTAAGGATATAAAAACAGTAAATCGGTATAATAATAGATGTTAATAATGCAAAAAGAATAACCCAAATCATCTCCATGTTTATTTCACTATGAGCTAACTCTTGACCTCCTTTAAATCCAATTGAAAAAAGTAAATAAAATGAAATAAATTTTGAAGAACTTTCTGGGACTTGAAGATCACTCTTTAATCTAACAGCTACAATACCTAGTACAAAGAAAAGTAATGCAGGATTTGTAAGGTTTTCTATTAATAAGTCTAAATTCATTTTTTATATTTTTAACAAAGTTCCATAATCTATTCCATATATTTTTATTTATATTTGTAATGAAATACATAAATATTAATTATGAACTATACACTTCATCAACTCCAAGTTTTCCATAAAATATCTCAAACATTAAGTGTTACAAAAGCTGCAGAAGAACTTCATCTTACTCAACCAGCAGTTTCGATACAGTTAAAAAATTTCCAAAACCAATTTGATATACCACTTACAGAGGTTATCGGTAGAAAAATATACATCACTGAATTTGGAAAGGAAGTAGCTAATTCAGCTGAGAAAATAATAGAACAGGTACATGCAATTAATTTTAAAAAATCTTCTTTTAAAGGGGAAATAATTGGAAAACTAAAGATCTCTATTGTTTCAACAGGTAAATATGTAATGCCTTATTTTTTAACAGATTTCCTGAAACAAAATGAAGGTGTAGAATTAAACATGGACGTAACAAACAAATCAAGAGTAATAGAACAACTGTCCAACAATGAAGTTGATTTTGCTTTAGTATCCGTCTTACCTGAAAAAATGAATATTGATTTTACGGAGTTGCTAAAAAATAAACTATATGTATTCGACAGTACAGAAAATAACTATAAAAAATCAAATTATTCCAAATCAATCCTTGAAGAACTACCAATAATATATAGAGAAGAGGGATCCGGGACACGTTATGTAATGGAGAAATACATACAATCCAACCATTTATCCGTATTAAAGAAAATGGAGTTAACTTCAAATGAAGCAGTAAAACAAGCAGTTGTTGCTGGTTTAGGTTGTTCAATTATGCCAATTATTGGATTAAAAAATGAGGTGTTAAACAAAGAGTTACAAATCATACCTATTAAAGGATTTCCTATAGAATCGACTTGGAACTTAATTTGGCTCAAAGATAAAAACATGAGTAATGTTGCTAAAAAATACCTGGAATACCTTGAAAATGAAAAATCTACAATTATTAGAGATAAATTTAATTGGTATGATGAATATTAAATTTTATTAAAAAAAAATCAATCATTTTTTTTTAATAAAAAAATAATATTTATATTTGTATTGATTTAGGTGGTTAGGTTAGGTTGATTAGAAAAGGATATAAGACGCCCGTCTTATATCCTTTTCGCTTTTTAATAACCTAGTGTTTACTTCCTATTATAACTTCAAAAAAAACTTTATTGTTAGTTTGTCTTTTCTAAATCAAAAAAAAGCAATATTTTTTCTTTAATTATGTTGAGATTAAAAAGAATATTATTAATATTGTCATAAGTTTAAAAGCATATTTGTTTTTATAATAATTTCCAGAGTTATTTTATTGTTTATAAATTTCTCAAACTCAAACATTATATTATTTATCATTTTTTATGGATAAAAAAGATTTAGAGAGTAAAAGACTCCCTGATTTAAAAGTTATTGCTAAGTCAATTGGTCTTAAAGGTTTTGAAACACTTAAAAAAGCAGATTTAGTAAGCGCAATACTTGAAGGTTCAACTTCTGAACCATCAGTAAAGTCTTCTGAAAAAAAAGAAGAAGCTGAAAAACCTGCTGAGAAACCGAAAAGAACAAGAACCATAAAAAAGGTTATTGTTGCTGAGGAAACTCCTAAAGAAACTCTTGAAGTTAAAAAAACTGAAAAAGCTGAACCGTCAAAACCAGAAGAAATAAATGAAGTAAAGCCTTCAGAAATTGATTCAAAAACGGAAAAACCTGCTTTTGTTAAACGTACAAAACCAAATCCTCACCCAAGTAAATTAGCTAAAACAAAAGAACGTACTTCGAAAGAACCAGTCATTGAGCAGGTTAATCGTCAAATAAATAAACCAATCCCTAACCAAAAACAAAATCCAAACGCTAAAAAGGATCATCAAAACAAACCAAACCCAAATCAACACAACCAAAAGTCTCCTCAACAAATTGCTAGAGAAAAAGAAGAGGAAACTTATGACTTAGTTGGGGTTGTATCTGCTGAAGGTGTTTTGGAAGTAGCTCCAGACGGATATGGTTTTTTAAGGTCTTCTGACTATAATTATTTACCATCTCCTGACGACGTATACATTTCTCAAAGTCAAATTAAACTTTTTGGAATTAAAACCGGAGACACTATTAAAGGGTCTATTCGCCCTCCAAGAGAAGGTGAGAAATTCTTTCCGCTAGTAAAAGTAGATTCAATTAATGGTAGACCTCCTGCTTATATTAGAGATAGGGTTCCTTTTCAATATTTAACCCCGCTTTTCCCTGATGAAAAATTCAATTTAACAGGACACAAACAATCTTCATTATCTACAAGAGTGATGGACATGTTTGCGCCTATAGGTAAAGGTCAGCGTGGGTTGATTGTAGCTCAACCTAAGACAGGTAAAACAATGTTACTAAAAGATGTTGCAAATGCAATTGCTGCAAATCATCCTGAAACATATTTAATTGTTCTTTTAATTGATGAGCGTCCGGAAGAGGTTACCGATATGGCTAGAAGTGTTAAAGCTGAGGTTATTGCATCAACTTTTGACGAGCCAGCTGATAGACATGTAAAGGTTGCTAATATCGTTTTAGAAAAAGCAAAAAGAATGGTAGAATGCGGACACGATGTTTGTATCTTACTAGATTCAATTACAAGACTAGCCAGAGCTTATAATACTGTTTCACCATCATCAGGTAAAGTTCTTTCTGGTGGTGTTGATGCTAATGCTTTGCATAAACCAAAACGATTCTTTGGTGCCGCAAGAAAAATTGAAAAAGGTGGATCTCTTACAATTTTAGCTACAGCATTAACGGATACTGGATCTAAAATGGACGAAGTTATCTTTGAAGAATTTAAAGGAACAGGTAACATGGAGTTACAATTAGATAGAAAAATTGCAAATAGAAGAATTTTCCCAGCAATAGATCTAATTGCGTCAAGTACAAGACGTGACGACTTATTACTTAATAAAGATATGTTACAACGTATTTGGGTATTAAGAAAATTCATTTCTGACATGAACCCAGTTGAAGCAATGGAATTCTTAAAAAACAACATGGAAAACACGATGTCGAATGAAGAATTCTTAGTTTCTATGAACCGATAAGAATTAGAATTATACTTACATTTGTCCCGACCTATATTTTATAAGTCGGGACTTTTTATTTAAATACACTATGAGAATTACATTAAAAACAGGAATATTATTCGCTTTCGGATGGATGTTAGTAAAACTAAGTTTACTAGGCATGGGAATTGCTTCATCTACATTTGAATTTTCCATAATGACTAATATGCTATTTTTGATTCTTGCAATCAGTATAGGTCTTTACTTACAGAAAAGAAAAGATACGGAAACAGGTAATGCTTTACGTGATATTAAAAATGGAATGGTAACAGGAGTACCATACGCGGTTTTAGTTAGTATTTTCCTATTCTTCTATTATGAAAAGATAAATCCAGAATTTATTGAACACCAAATCTCAGAATCAGAAATTGCTTTAGATAAGGAGCTAAATGATCCAATTAAATTTCAAAAGGTAAAAGATTCAAACCCTGATTTTGAAGTAATGACAAAAGAACAAATCAGAGAAAAGATAGTAGCTAATACAAAAGGTGTTTATAGCGCTAAATCAACAGCAATCTTAGGTTTATTAGCAATGACCGTTTATGCAACAATTAACAGTTTATTAATAACTGCAATTTATAGAAAGGTAGTATTTAAGAATAAGCCTTAAATCTTTTTTTTATTCATCCAAACCTTAACTCGAATAGACATTTACCCCAGATTTAATAATTTAAATAAAAAATCCCTTTTGAAATAAATCAAAAGGGATTTTTTAATTCGTAAGGAATTGTAATTTCTATAAACTTTCAATCACAAAATCTGTTCTTCTGTTTTTAGCTTTATTAGCTGCAGAAGTATTTGCAACTTTAGGCATAGTATCTCCATATCCTTTAGCATTAAGCCTTGATGGGCTAATTCTTAAACTTATTAAATAATCTTTTACGGCATCAGCACGTTGTTGTGATAACCTTAAATTTTCTGAAGGATCACCTTCGTTATCTGTATGTCCTTGAATTAAAATAGTAGAACTAGGGTTTTCTTTTAGGAAAGAACTAAACTCCCTAAGAATAAACTTCGATCTTCCGTTTAATGCACTAGAGTTAGTAGCAAAAAGAATGTCATTTATTGTGTAAGCAACACCAACTTCTAACTTCTTAATAGTTAAGTCATTTTTAGGCATCGAAACAGGTGTATTCTTTGAATTAGCTGTAGGTATTTTTTTACTTACTCTTGGTGATTTATTTAAACTACCAACTGAAACCTTCTTGTCTACTCCTTTACTTTCTTCCGTTTTATTAGAAGCTATATCGTTCTGTGAATCTACCTTAAGTTTTTTATCATCCGTTCTAATCGAAGGAATCTCATCTGTTTTCTTATCTGCTAATGCAATATCTTTAGGTGCCGAATCTACTTGTTTTGCAAACTCTTCTTTTGTAATCAATTTAGAATCGAATGCATAACCTTCTTTTTTAACAGTAACCATTACGTCTTGTTTGGTTGGGTTTTTTACAACTACAGCATACCTTCCATCATCCCCATTTACCCGAACCTTTGATTTTTCATTCGTTCCATCATAAGCTACTTCAATAGTTGCATCAGTAATAGGATCTCCATTTTCATCGTTTAACTGACCTTTCATTATAGTTACTGCAGATGGTCTTGCTTCTTCATAAAGTTCAAAAGCGTAAATATTCCAATCTCCACCAGTCCTTGAAGAATAATAAGCAAGTTCACCATTAGTCGAAACGAATATTCCAAGCTCATCATCAGGCGTATTAATTGGAATTCCAATATTTTTCGGTTTAGACCAAACTCCATTTTCTTTTCGGATATAAAAAATATCTAAACCACCAGCACCTCTCCTCTCTTCTGTTGAAGAAGAAACAAAGTAAAGAGTTTCACTATCCTGATGTAAGAATGGGCTTTTATCTTTTCCGTCAGTATTAATCTCATCAAATGGCATTGCATTCCCCCAAACACCTTTATCGTCTCTATACACAACATAGATATCATTATCTCTTGTATTTGGTCTCATTGCTGTGAAATACATAATATTTCCATCGGCAGAAAGAGTTGGTTGACCTTCCCAACCATTTGGAGTATTGATACCATCTCCCATATTCTCTAAAGGAGTCCATGTAAAATCATTACCTCCTTCTCCACTTCTTTCGTATTCTGTTCTATATAAATCACAATTCAAATAAACCCTCCCACTATTTTGCATTTCTTCTTTACAAGCACAAATAATCATTTCTTTATTATCCACAGACATTGTTGCAGCTCCATAACTTTTAAACTCGCCGGTATTAAAAGGTGCTGAAAATTTCAACCCTTTATCGAAAGGAGTAGCAATATTAGGTCGAGTAGCAAAAGAAAACTGCTCTCTAATCTTATCTCTAACCATTTCTCCTAATCCTCCTTCATCCACTGTACGAGTAAAAAACATCAATTCATTATCAGGAGAAATCATTGGGAAATATTCAGGTAAGTTTGAACTCACATTAGGAACCATTTTAGGATCAAACGGAACGGTATTTTTTAAGAATTCTTGTTCTTCTTCATATTCCGTTACCACCTCATTTATATCTGCTACTTTTTTAGCGTAATCTTCAGGAAACCTTGTGATATCATCATGTTTAAAATCTTTAAACTTTTTAAACCACTTTACTGACTCTTCCATTTCTCCTTGAGAATAATTAATAACCCCCAAATAGTAGAAACAATCTGCATTAAAATCATAACAATGCTCAAGCGTTAATTTGTACATTTTTTCAGCTTTTTCAAAACTTTTATCTCCCATTTTAGGTGTAGGATACTTTTCGTAGTAATCTAAACCGGTTTGATAAGCATACATTGCAAACTCGTGGTAAGGAGTCGCATTGTCTGGGTTTAAAGCAATTGCTTCATTAAAAGCAGTAACAGTTGATAAAACATCTGTAGCTTTTTTTGCAGCATCTAATTTCTTCATCACCTTTTTACCAGGTGGTAAACAAGCCTCATCTTCCTCTTGAGAAAAAAGGAATCCATTAACAAGAGTAATAAAAACTAAAACAACTGAAGTAATAAATCTATTCATAAGAATATAAAATTTGTTATTAAAAGTATTTTAAAGTGCAACTAATAATCAATATAAGTCATAAAACATATCAAAGGTTACAATTTTTATTCCTCTATTTAAAAGAGCTTTTAAAACTTACCAACTATTACTATGTTAAAAAATATTTCTATGAAAAAATTGTATTCTGTAAAACAGAAATTACTTTTAGGGTATGAAAGAATTATTTCAAAAATACAAGTCCTATTTTATTGATTTATGGCAATACCTTGTCATTATTGTTATTTTTATTTTAGCTGCAATTTTCATTTTATAAAAACGTTTTAATATAATTTATAACATTCATAATCAGTATAAATTTTAATGAATGATTATATTTGTATAAATCAATAAGTTTTACCTGTGG
>Ga0228634_1000616_pt1 | contig 24577 bp, 19 predicted proteins | sample 42DmetaG_FD_190063 | JGI IMG/M metagenome (GOLD analysis project Ga0228634, IMG submission 190063) | Seawater microbial communities from Monterey Bay, California, United States - 42D | ecosystem: Environmental > Aquatic > Marine > Coastal | place: USA: California | collected 2016-09-27 | reverse complement strand
AACAAAAAAAAAAAGAACAACAGCAAAGAGCCGAAGAAAGAGCAGCGGCCCAAAAAATAAGAGATGAGAAAAGAGCAGCGGCCCAAAAAATAAGAGAGGAAAAACGAATCAACACGTTAAGTGAAAAAATTAAAAAAAGCGGCAAAAAAAACAAAACACTAAAAAAAACCGATAAAAATAAATAAATAAATAATTAATATTTTTTACCAATTATTTATTACACCTTTGAACATTTAAAATGCTGATTATTTTCAAACAAATAAAAAATCATCAAATTGTTATCGTTGTGGCAGAAAAGGCCATTACTCTTCAGAATGCTATGCTTCAACACATATTTCAGGTTATTATCTCAAATAATCAGCGTTTTAAAGGTTCAAAAGTGTAAAACGCCAACTATATTTTAATAATAGAAATCTATTTTAATTTATAGATACTTTTACAAAATTATAAATAACCAATTAAATCTTGACCCCAACCAATTATTTCGTCTGTTCTTGTTATACTTAACTTGTTATTATTAAATATATAAGTAAATGTATCTTTATAATTATAAACAAAATTTAACTTAGTATCTGTTGGGTATATTTTATCTAACTTTATAATTTTTGTATTTGTTTCACTACTTCCTATTTTGATTATATTAAAATTATGTTTTACAAAAGGATAATAGCCTAATACATAATCTGCTTTATACATATTATTTGGGTAATCTAATCCTTTAATTGGTAAGAATGTTTTATTTTTACCGGGAATATCTAATAAATAGTTTTTATTAATATAAGTAAGTTCTAATACATCAGGAATATTATTTTGAATATTTATATCTGAACAATTATTTCCGTGAGCGTGCATAATATAATGTGTTTCATTAAGTTTCTTTAGACATTTAATTTTATCACTTAATGATGAACCCCAAGTATTGTCATTTAATCCGTGAAATTCTATACCAATTTGTTTAAATTTTTTTAATTTATCTTGTGATAAAGATAATAGCCACGGATATTCCCCCCCTTCTATATCTATACTTAAAAATATTTTGTCATATTTATTAATCAAGTTATCTAAATTTGTATGATTATTATCATTAAAATTAGAAATATTTTTTTTTATAAAAGTTATATCTTTTGTATATTCCCAAGGATAATTTTTTATAGTTCCATCAAAAGCAAAAGAATTATTTTTTCCAATATTTTTATATAATTTTAAAAAATCTCTATCAAAACTGGCTTCATTTGCTACTCCACAACTAATATAACAATCATAATCTCCTTCAAGTTTACAAATTACATATCCACCATCGTGATGATTTCCTAATCTTATTTTGTTTTGAAAATCATATACTTCTAATAAATTCTTTTCCATATATACAATATACATTTATTAATATATAAATATAAACGAATTAATTTACCATTTATTTTTTTTAACTTGTATTTTAGGTCCTTTCCGTTTATTATTTGCTGCTGCACTAGGATCATATGGAGCATCTTCATCATCAGAGCCAATATCTTTAGACATTTCCCAAAATTGTTTTGAACCTAATTTAAAGTCTTTATGATTTTCTGCTTTATACCAAAAAATTTGATCTTGTAATTTATTAGATTTTACATTATTGTTAATAACTAAACATTCATAATTTTCAGTACATTGATCCATAACTTGACAGAATGCTTCAAATGTAGGAAACATTCCCGCATAATTTTCATAAATTCGTTTACGATTTGCAATATATGGTTCACGTAAAATAAATGTATAATCAATATTAGTTCTTAATGTTGGAGGAATACCTAATGGGTATTGCATCGTTATAACTAACATAATTTTCCAATGTCTACCATTCATAAATAATAATCTCATCATTTTATCTCGTGTCCAAGTAGCATCAAATAAACAATCGTCTAGAATAACAAATGCCCTAGGATCGATATTACTTCTTTTATATGATTCCATTTCTCTCTTAACTTGTTTCAAAACAGTTCTTTGTCGTTTTAATATATTTTCGATAATAGCTGTATTATATTCATCATGAATAAAAAGTTTTGGAACATGCGCGCTATAAAAGCCATTACCGGCTTCTGTTCCAGAAATAACAGTTCCAATTGGAATATCTTGATGATAATATAATAAATCTTTAACTAAAAAACTTTTTCCTGTATCTCGACGGCCAATTAAAACAATAACAGGTCCAGAGTTTTGATCGGGTCTAAATGTAATCGTTTTCATATCAAATTTTTTTAATTCTAAACTCATTTATTGAATTGTAATATTATAAAATTACTAAAAAGACGAACTATAAATAAAACATTTAACAATTAAGTTAAATTAAAAGATATATTATATATAATTTAGATAATGGAGTTGAATTATAAAAAAAACAACAATAAAGTGTTGTTCAATAATTTTCTTGATAAAGAACTTCTAAATTTAGAAAACCCCCAAAATTATATTCCAATATATGATAATTTTTTTTCATTAAATGATAAGAACTATAATTCAATAAATTTAAATAACAAATATTCATTGGTGGAAATAAAAAAAAAAATTAGTGAAAATAAATATTTATGTATTGTTTTAGATGAAAATAAAAATTTAAAAGAAATAGAATCTTTCTTTAAATTAAGTCCATTATTAGACACTGTTAAATATTTAGCTGGGAAATATGATATAAATGATAATAATTTATATAATTTGCCAAAAATAAATAATAATGAAAATGTAAATGAAAAATTTGTAGATAAAAATAATGCTTCATATGTAGATGGTTTTTTTTATTTTCTATCATCAAAATTACTAAATACATATAATTTTCCTCATGGATTAGATTATTATGGGTCATTTTTAGGTATAAAGCACGATTATCATGTCAATATCTGTGATGATATTGAATTTTTAGAAGAAAAAGATTTTTTCTATAAAAATCTTAATGAATCATTTAATTTTATAAATCCAGAATATGAAGATATGATTAACTGTGATTCAAGAAAAAATAAAAAAAAACTAAATTTTGCTGAAGAAGATATAGAAATGGAAATAGAATTTGATGAAATAATTGAATCTGTAGATGACAAAATGGATAATAATATCGAATTATTATCAAATATAAATTTAATAACTGATGCGAATAATGTGCTAATTGATGATAACGATAATGATGCGATGGATAATGATGCGATGGATGATGATTCTCATTTAAGCAAGAAAAGTAAATCAACAAATAGTACTTGTTCATCTCGTTCTTCAGTAACAGATATGGGTGAATCCGATAGTGATAATGACAATAATATCACTAATGACGATGATGACGATGATCACGACATGAACTCGGATATAGATTCTGATATTGAATCTAGTAGTTCAGAAGATATAGATGAAATAATGATAAAGATAAAACGATTTCCTATACAGGTAATTGCGCTTGAGCAGTGTCAAAATACGTTTGATTCACTATTAATGGATGGGGATATTAAGGATGATGAACTAGGTAGTATAATAGTTCAAATATTAATGATACTAATAACATATCAAAAATTATTTTCCCTAACACATAATGATTTACATACGAATAATATTATGTATGTTCATACCGATAAAAAATATATTTATTATAAATATAACGATAAACATTATAAAATCCCAACATATGGGAAAATTTTTAAAATAATAGATTTTGGAAGAGCAATATATAAAATTAATGATAAAATTATTTGTAGTGATAGTTTTCATAAAGACGGGGACGCAGCCACACAATACAATTGTGAACCATATTATGATGATAGTAAAACAAAAATAGAGCCAAATTACAGTTTTGATCTATGTAGACTGGGGTGTTCTATGTTAGATTTCATAAATGAAATATATGATGAAGAAAATATCAATTGTAAGAAAAAGAGACGAAATATTTCTTCTATACATAAAATTATAATGAATTGGTGCAATGATGATAAAGGTCAAAATATATTATATAAATCCGATGGTGAAGAGAGATATCCAGATTTCAAGTTATATAAAATGATAGCAAGAAAAGTTCATACACATGAACCAGGTAAAGAATTACAAAATAAGTATTTTAATAAATTTATATGTAGTAAAAAAGAAATAAATAAGAATGCAAAAATATTTAATATTGATACAATAAGTATATAAATTTTACAATTATTATTATTATTATTATTATTATTATTATTATTATTATTATTATTATTATTATTATTATTATTAATATAATATTCTATATATTATATTATATTATATATATAATCATGATGAACTCAATTATGGTAGAATATCTAGGGACATTATTTTTTTTAATGGTAATATTAGTAACTGGAAACGCTTATGCTATTGGTTTAGCACTAACTATAGCGATTTTACTTGGTGGTAAAATATCTGGTGGTAATTTTAATCCTGCTGTATCAATAATGATGTTTGTTGCTGGTAAACTACCGGAAAAGAAAGTAGGATATTATATTATGGCGCAAATATTAGGTGGATTAACTGCTATATTTTTATATAAAAATATAAAAAATTATATTTAAAAATAATATATTGTATATTATTAGTTACATATGAAAGTAATAGTAAATATAATTAATAATTATATATTAAAAGAATATTCTACAAAATTAGGTAGATGGACATTAAATACATGTTATAATAAAATGAAGAGAAAAATTGATTTGGCTAACGAAGATAATTGTGGTCCTTGCGGACAATATAATAATGCGAAAATCATAAATATTAATAAAAATAAAAAATTTTAAATTATATTAACAATTATTATATTAGTAATTGTTAATTAATATCTATTAAAATCCTGGAACATCAGTAAATACTTGAGTAGCGCCACCGGTAATAATATTACCTTTGGTATTGCTAAATTGATCAATTATAAAATATCCAATAATTATACTAAAATAAACATACCCAGAGTCTATAATCATTGATTTTAATGATTTATTTTCCTTTGATATAAATCTCATTTCAATAAATTTACATATTAAAAATATGAAACATATAACTGTAGCTAAAAAAAACACACTATCCATTATAATAGTAATATTATAAAGTTTAATAAATTAAACGTAATTAACCTAAAATTTCAATCGCGCCTAAATCAATATCATCACCGGATAGAGGAATTTCATCAATATCAAGATTAATATTATCACCAAGTACTAATTTATCATCATCATCATCAGCATCTTCTTCCTTCCGTCTTTCATTATTCTCCATTGAAATCTGATTTAATCTCTCTATTGTTTTTGGAGCATCAACATTCTCAACTTTTCCATTTGAAGAAAATGATTTATCTATATCTGAAAATCCAATAGTTTGGCTTGTGTCTTCATTTTTATTATTATCTATAGTAGAGCCCGACGATATATCTCCTAAATTTTCTAATTTTAATTCACTACTATCTTTATCTGATAATTGTGGTGCATTTGTAGTTTCTAATTTTATTGCATCGCTATTTTCAGTAGAATCTTTTTTATCTACAACTGAAGATGATATATTGAGATTATTATTATCAGTTTTATTTATAGAATCATCACTAGAAGTGTCTTTAGATTCTGTTTGTTTTTTAGAAATTATTTCTTGTTCGGTTACTTCAACGTTTTGCTCATCAGTTTCATCAATATATACTTTTAATATATCTTCAATAGGAATATTATTTCTTATAGTTAGTAAAATAGACTCTTTAACTAAAAGTTCTAATTCTCTATTATTTTTTTGTATTTGTAAAGGTAATATGTCTTTCTCAAATAAATATATGTTTGTATATAATTTTCTGGCAACATTAATATAAACTTGATGAATAAATTTGTCAACTGACGGAATATCTAAATCTATTTTCTTTTGTTTTTGTCCTACGCGAACACAAGTTAGAGCTTTTAATTGAATAATATGGACACATGTTATTAAATCTTCAATATATTTACACCGGCTTTCTGTTTCTATTCTTTTACGTTCAGTTTCTATAATACTTGGATTCCATTGAGGAATTCTACTTAATAAATTCTGAAATGTCATTAAATATTTTGTTTCATTACCATCATTTTCACATAGTGCAATTGCTTCTTTAAATATAGCCATAATACCAGTTATTGTAGTATTTGATAAAATACTAACTAATCTAGCACACCATTCATTCTTTGATTCTACTAAACTAGATATAGAATAATCGTCCATTTTATATAAATGCAATACTTTCTAAATTACATTCAGAACGAAATACTATTAAATTTAATATAAATAAAATAATTATTTTTTCGTTTCTTAATTCGCATTTTATTTTTTGTGTTATCAATATCAACAATGTTTTATCTATAATATTTTCAAATGATGCTTTTTCAATATAATTAATAATATCATTTATTGTATATGCGCTATCATAGAGCTTATTTGTTATTTTTATCAAGTCATTATAATTTTCTATAGATTCTATGTATTTTTTTAAATCATTATTTTTTTTTATGCAAGATTCGTTTTTTGTTTGCAAAGATATATTATGCTTATATAAATTAATATATTCATTATTTATTCTTGGTGATGGTATAAAAATTTCTGAAAATCTAGAAACTATCGGTTTTAATAATTTATTCTTATCTTCTATAATTATAAAAAATCGTGTCGTATGAGCAAATTGTTCAATGCATCGTCGAATTGCTGATTGCGCATCAATAGTAAGTTTATCTGCGTTTGATAATATTACTGTTTTAAAAAAATTTCCTTCCTGATAATTTATATTTGTTTTTGCAAAAAATTTTAATTCGTCTCTAATAAATTTAATACCTTTACCTTGAGCACAATTAACAAACATAGTATATTCTTTTTTTATATTATTATCATTATTGTAAATATTATCTATAAATGAGAAAACTAGCTTTTTCTTTCCGCTACCATAAGGTCCATGAAATAAAATATTTGGTATTTTTTTCACTTCAATAAAATAATTTAATTTATCAAGTATATTATTATGTATGTTATTAAAATTAGTTTTATTATTATTTTTAATCATAAAATGATATATTATTTTTAATTTAGATTATATGTTTAAATTAAAATATTGATTTATATTAATATTTTATATAAAATTACTAGACAATTATAATGCGTTTCTATAGTTTTATTAATAAACTATTATTATCAATAAATATTATAATTAAAAATGATTATTATATTCAAGAAGTTAGTAATGATATAGAAAATCTCATTATAAATGATGAATTAGTGAAAAATAATATTGAAAATATATATTTTCAATCAAGGATTAAAAAACGTAGTAGGATCATCCAAAAAATGTTAAATAAAAAAACCATTCCATGTGATATATATGGCATTCGAATTATTTATGATAATACTAAACAACTTAATTTTGCTGAAAAAAGTGAACTAATTGATACTTTAAACATATGCAACTATAATTTTTATAAAGACTTGGATACAATAATATTATATAGAGAATTCTATGCTTATTATATACATTATTTAATAATTAAAAACTATAGCATATATAATAACAATAATATTGATGATTATATAAATAATCCAAAGCAAAATAATTATAGAAGTATTCATACTTATATAAAAAAAGATGATTTCATATATGAAATACAAATTAGAAGTATTGATATGCACTATCATGCTGTTTTTGGTAATGCTTCAAAATATTATTTATAGCTAAATTCAAGTTCATATTCCATTATATCGTCCAATGTTAAATTATATTTATCAATTAACCTAACAACATGGAATAATAATGTATTTAGTGGTTGTTTATAATTATCATTATCTTTATCATTAATATTATAATTATTTTTTATAATATCACATATATTTTTTATATTTTTCAAAATAATAGGTATTGTTATCTGATCATATTTATTGATAATTATTGATCGATATCTTTGTATTCTCCAACTTTCTATTATATCTGTATTAATGTTATTATTATTCATGTTATTATTCATGTTATTATTCATGTTATTATTCATGTTATTATTCATGTTATTATTCATGTCATCACTTAATTTAGAATTATTCATTTTATTATATTAATAAAGTAAAATAATATTTTATATATTATCTTTACAAAATATTATTTTATTAATATACTTATATAGTTATATATGTCGAGAAAAAGCTGTAAATACAATTCTAAAACAAGAAAAAGTTGTTCTGGAGGAAATAAAAAAACTAAAAAACGAGGTACTGTATATAAAAAACAATATAATAAATTAGTAAAAAAATCTAGACAGCGAAATTTATCAGGCGGCGTATTAGATAACCAATTATTATCAGCTATACAAGATGTTGCTGAAAAAACTACTGGTAATTATTTACCTGAAGAACTTGCTAAAAAAATTGCAAAATTAAAATTTCAACAAACTGTAACACCATTTATAAAAAATGCTCAAAATCAAAGATTTGATGAATATAACAATTATAAAAATCGGATTGCACAGATACGCGAGACTAATTTACAAAGACTAATTGATGCTGGTTATGATCCAGAGAATCCATTTACAACTGGTATCCCAGTAACAAGACAGCTAGCAGAACCTAGACAACCATCTTGGTATTAAATGGAATTTTAATGTGGGCCAACACTAGATAAACTTTGTGCATATGGATTATTTTTAAATGCTGTCAAAATATCTGGAGCCATTCTATTATTTTGAGATTCGTAATATTGAGGCATGTTAATTTTTCCATAATTTTCTACAGATGGTATATGTCCAGATATACTTTGCTGATTGACTGGTATAACTAACTCTGGAGAGAACTGGCGCTTATTATCTCTGTCATTATCTAATTTATCAATTTTAATATTATGATTGCTTGTAAACATTGATGTTCCTCCAGGATTTGGTCTACTTTCATGAGTTTTATTTACATTATTCCGTTGATTATTATAAGCCGCTACACTAGTTGCTTCAGAACCATGAACTGTACCTATATTCCCAAAACTCTCACAATCGGTAGTATTTCGCTGTTGTGATCTAACTTGAGTATTTGTAGATAAATATCCTCCATCAGGAACACCAATACTGCTAACATTTAAATGATCTAACCCTATTTTTCCTACTGTAGTTTCTTTTATAGTGGTTTTTAATTTATCATTTGGATTGGTTATAGGTAAATTTGGAACTAATGATGTGATGTTTCCATTTGGATTTGGGTTTGATATAAAATTTTCTTTTCTACTTGGTCGCAATATATCAATAATAGGAGCTACCATTGCTTTTAATGCACCATTTACAATTCCAGTATGTGAAGACATATTTGTTGATGAATTTAATTCACGATTATTATTATTTACTTTATATCCATTGGCTCCATAATTATTTTCAAATCCATTTCCTTGACCCATTGCAGATGCGGGTTTAACATCGTGACTAGGTAATTGTTGTTTTATTGTTGGTTCATAATTACCTTTTAAATAAGATGCATCCGCATGACCACCAGCCCCAAAATATTCTTCACTTGTTGTAGGTCTATTATTGTCATGCAATATTTGTTTTGGCGCCATTGTAGGTGCAATTGAAGCTCCTGTTGTTGTAAACCATCTTTCAGCGCCGACTTTATAATCTGTATCCGGGCGATTTTTTTCAACAGTTCCAATAGTTCCCATCTCTCTTTGTTTTCCAGTTGTTCCGCCGGCAATCGCAGGTCCTTCATGTCCTTCTAAACCAAATGTCACCTTTGGATTTGTTACTACACGAAGCTGATCCACGTTTCTATCTAGCCATTTATCTCTATCTAAAGTACCAGCATTAAAGCCGCCTTGCCCTTCTGTTGTATATCCTAAACCTAATCCCGGGGCAACCTTTTCCTGTTCCCAAGGTAAAACATTGGCGATTTTAGTACTTGGATTTTGTCTGGATTGGTAAAAATTACTCTCATTTGGCATACCATGACTCCATTGTATATTTTCTTGAGGTTTAAATAATGGGGCTTGTTCAACTTTAGAAGGCCACTGTGAACCGGCTCCCTGCATACTATCAAGTATACTTTCATTTATATTTGAATCAGTTGTAGCACCTTTAATTTTACCGCCAAAAAAAGGAACCATGTTGTTATGTTTAAAATTATTCTGTTGAATTGGTTCGCCAGTTAAACTATAAACCTGGTTTTTATTTACACCATTAACAACTCCATCGCCTACACCACCATTACTTTTTTGATTCGCGGTTTGTAAATAAACTTTATCATTATAGAATTTATCAGTTGTTTGATTTGGATTTAAATATTCTCGCACCGAATTTCCACTTAATTTGTCAATTGGTGTATTTTGAACAGATCTTTGCGACATTGGATAATTAATATTTTGTAAATTTGTATTTGGTAAATGTTTACCACTACCCCAAGGTCCATCTTGTTTTCTTGATGCTCCCATATTTTCATAATTTTCAGGTTTTTCATTATCTTGATTAGACATTAAATATAAAGCACCTAGTCCTAATATTGGTAAAGCTATTTCAGCCATTATATATAATAAATTATAATATTTTTATATATAATTTATCGTAGAATCTATATTAAATAACTAATTACTAAAGTTTGAAAAATTATCTTTTTCAATTATTCTTGTGCTAACATTATTTACAAAAGGCACTTCAGTTCTTTCTTGAGGATTCAAATGTAAATATGTTGTATTTTTACGTTCTAAATCTCTTAATTCCCATGCGGGCGCTATGCTTCTGGATTCATCAGTTATAGAGTTAATTGATGCGTAATTATTAAAATCTGGTATTGTTGACTGTTTATTATATGTATTATTTAAATCTGTTTCTCGGTTTAATGGTCTATTTAATCCTCTTAAATCATTATTTATATCTATCATATTGCTTACATTATTAGCACCCCATTTTTGAAGACGAATATGTGGATCATCTATATAATTTGGTGATAACCCATTACCAGGACAATTTAACATATATCTACCAATGTTAGTATCTCGTTGTAAATTTAATTTTGTATTTTCTTCATCATTTATTTTTCTTGTTGACGACATAATATAATATATTATAATATCATATTATATTATTTTATATCATATTATTTTATATCATATTATATTATTTTATCTATTATTTATTAATGACACTAAATATTAATTAATATATTTATATATCAATATAAATATTAAATATTAATTGCATATATATATATATTATGAAGTATCCATTAGTTATTATATATAGATATACAAAATATAATTATATTGATGATTTTATTGAATCTAATAAAGATAAATTTGAATGTACTATTAAAATTACAAATGATATAAATGATATAAATCTTCTTTTTAATTCAAATTATAATTTATTAATTATTTACGGTGAGCATAATCCTGAAGAATATTATCCAGAATTATTAAGTGTTATTCCAAAAAGATTATGTAAAAGATGGATTTTCATGAATAGCGATAAACTCAATAATATTGATAATTTTAATAACTCTGTTAATTATTGCCATTTTAATAATGTAATTTCTGATAGGGAATCAGATAGACCGGTCTTTTCAATTTTTACAAGTTGCTATAATACATATGATAAAATAGACAGAGCATATAAAAGCATTTTAGATCAAAAATTAATTGATTGGGAATGGGTTATACTTGACGATTCGCCCGATGATGATCATTTTATTTTTTTAAAAGAAAAATTATCTAATGATAATAGAATTCGCTTATATAAAAGAGCACAAAATTCTGGAAATATTGGTAATGTAAAAAATGAAACCGTTAGTTTATGTAGAGGAAAATATTTACTAGAATTAGACCATGATGATATTATATTACCAGATTGTCTTCTAGATGCATATATTGAATTTGAAAATGATTCTCAACTAGGATTCATTTATATGGATTTTATAAATATGTATGAAAATTGTAATTATTGTAAATATGATAATGGTATCTGTAAAGGATATGGTGGCTACTATCTAAAATATTATAAAAATACATGGCAATATGTATATATTACACCAAATATTAATAATATAACTTTATCACATTTAACTTGTCTACCTAATCATCCTAGAATTTGGCGAGCAAAAATTTTACATGAATGTGGAAATTATTCAGAATATTTACCTATTTGTGATGATTACGAAATTCTATTACGCACATTAACAAAATATAAATCTATGAAAATAAATAAACTTGCATATATTCAATTTATGAATGATAATAATAATAATTTTTCTTTAATTCGAAATGCGGAAATTAATAGAGTTGGTCCATGTTGGCTATATCCTTTATATTATGATAAATATAATGTACATCAAATTATGAAAGGCAAAGATGCTTATGAAAATGAATCATACTTAAATAATCATTCTAGAATATGGAAACGTTCAGAAGATTATAAACATAAATACTGTAATTTACTTGTTAATAGATCATATAATAAACAATATTGCGTTTTAAGTGAATATATGATGGTTTCTGATTATGTTAAACAATTATGTTTAGATAAAAGTAACGAAATTACGTTTTTAAGTAATACATTATCACATGACACTATGATTGAATTTATGACTTCTAATAATTATCATAACTATGATAACATAAAATGTTATTATATGACAGATTGCTCTATTGATGAGTTAAAGTTATATTATATTAATTTATTCGTAAATTCTAACTGCAGTTATGAATTTATTGAAGATATTTCTAATATAAAATTTAATACTCTATATAATACTAGATACGATGTTATTAATAGCATAATTAATGATAATCCCAACATTCGCTATATGGAAATTGGTGTTGAATATGGAGTTACAATTCAAAATATTAAAGCTGATAATAAAACCGGCATTGATCCTGATCCTAAATTTGATATTACTCAAGAGTTTTCTAATATAAATCTTGTAAAAAAAACATCTGATGATTATTTTTATGATTTAAACCAATTAAAAATTACAGACCCAAAAATTAATAATAATTTTGATATTATTTTCATCGACGGTATGCATCAAATTGAGTATGTTATTAAGGATATTACAAATTCTCTATCATGTCTTACCGAAAATGGTAGAATATTTTTAGATGATATATTACCTATAAATGAGAGAGAACAACATAAAATTCCTATTAAACATTTTTATGAAAATGATATATTAAAATATGGGGAACCGTGGACTGGTGATGTTTGGAAAGTATTATATTATTTATTATTAAAATTCAAAGATTTATTTTCTATAAAAGTTTTTACAAGTAATAACCATCGTGGAATAGCTACTTTATATAATATTGGTAAAATAAATATAATTATTAATTCCGACATTCTTGAAGAGATAAATAATTATGATTACATAAATGATTTTAAAATCTATAGACAACTTTTATATGATCATTCTATAAGTGATCAATAATTTATATGTTTATTAGTAGAAATAATTATCTAAAAATATATAGTATTTTTATTTTTATATTTATACTATATATACATATATGGATTTTGTTATACATAAAGAAAAAAAACCTACTTTATCTTTTATAACTATGTGTAAAAATGAAGAACATATTATTGAAAAGACACTAGAATCTGTATACAAATATATAGATTATTGGATAGTTTGTGATACAGGTTCAACAGATAATACATGTGAAATAGTAAAAAATTTCTTTAACAAAAAAAATATACCTGGTGAATTATTTATAGATGAATGGATGGGTTTTGGTAAACATAAAACATATATGTTTGAAAAAGCATATAATAAAACAGATTATGTATTACATTTAGATGCCGACGATTTACTAGTTGGCAACTTTGTTTTTGATGTAAGTGATAATTCAGATCAATATGAATTTAATTATAAAAGAGGTAATTCTATATTTAAATGTACGTCATTATATAAAAATAATCTGCGCTGGAAATATTGCGGTGTAGCACATAATATTATTAGATGTTTGGATAAAGAAGACATAATTTTGTCTAGTTTTTTTATAAAAGATGATTTATGGGTAGATTGTGAAGATATCGGAGCACGATCGTTTGATCCAGAAAAATATAGTAAAGATGCTAAACTATTGGAGCAACAATTTTGGGATACATTATATAATGATGAAGATGGATTAAATAATCGTTCAGTTTTTTATACTGCTCAAAGTTTGATGGATTCAAAACAGTATGAAAAAGCTTTAAACTGGTATTGTTTATATACAAAATTAAAAAATACATGGATTGAAGAAGTATATGAATCATATTTACGAATTTCCGAACTATTAATTTTATTGGAACGATCATATAGTGAAATTGAGCGTCAAATTAATAAAACAATATCTATATTTCCAGATAGGGCAGAAGGTTATTATATATTAGGAAAATTTTGTAATGAAAATAAATTATATGATAAGGCTTACATATTATTAAAACATGCTTTAGAAAAAAATTATGCAAATATATGTGAAAAATATACATTATTTGTTAGAATACACTGTTACCATAAACATTTATATGATGAATTATCAGTAGCGTGTTATTGGATAAATAAGTTAGATGAAGGAAAAAAATATTTACAAGAAATTATAGATGATCCAATTTTCTCTGATGATAAAAAACGTTTCCAGGATAATATGAAATATTATAACATTAAAATGAATGAATAATTAATATATATATGTAAAATAATTATAATAATAATAATAATAATAATAATAATTATGTGTTTTAATTATTATTAATTTGTGTTTTAATTATTATTAATTTATGTTTTAACTTGCAAAAGCGCCGTTTGAATAATCAATCATATTTGTATAAATGATATCATCAGTGTTAAAATGTAATAAATAATTTGCATAAATTAGTTGTTCCATGTTAATTTCGAAAGTAACACCTGACAATATCATTTTATTGTTTAAATCATTATTAAATAATATATACTCTAAATATCAAATACGATATTATTGAATAAATTCATTACTTTCTCTGGCGTAAATTCTTTATAACAATTCCAGTCATCATATTTATTAATTAAGTGTTTGATATTATAAAAAATATGAATAAGACTATCTTTGTCATTATATGTGAGTGCCTTATCTCCTAATAATAAAATGTGTTCCAAATCTCCACACGGACAAGTAATAATTGGTTTATTCTTAATTGAAAATTCGGCAATCGATAATCCAAATGTTTCTCCATCACTCCTAGCATGGATCATTGCATCACAAGTATTTATAAATTTTGTTTTATAAAGCAAATCAATGTTTTTTTCAAGATAAATAATTTTAGGATGCTCAAAAAATTTATTAGTATTCATAAATAAAAAATAAATATTTGAATTAAAATTAGAATTTAAAAATTCTAATATTGCTTTATGTGCAATCTCCAAATCAAATTGGTAAAATCCACCAAATCTTCCTATTACGATGGCGTCGTGTGGTATATTTAATTCATCTCTTAAATGTTTATCAGTATTAGGTAAATCAACTATATGTGGAATAAGTGGAATATTTCTTTCATATTTTTTATTTAAATGATTACTTATTGATAAATAATAATCCCCCTCATTACAAGTGGTATCAAAAACACAATGTTTAATAGTTTTACACTTATCCCATATGTATTTATTATCAAACTTATAAATATCTTGACCGCCATCAGTAAGTGTATAAAAAAAATCTAATTTATACTTTTCTATCACAAGTTTCATATCAGTTATATCATTTATTTCAATCATTTCAAATCTGGAATTAAATTTTAGAAATGAAACTTTAATATCAGGAAAACCATATTTTTTTTGCGCATCATCTGAAAAATGAATAATATATGATTTATTTCCTAATATCTTTTCATTGTAATGCGCATAATCATATACAGCAACTTCTGTGCCTCTTTCTGTAAAATGTCTAATAAAAAATGCGATGTTTTTGTTTGTTTTTGTTTGTGTTAGTTGTGTTTTATAAAAATCTTTAAGATATATATCATAAGCAGGTGGTAAATTATCATTGTCTTTGATATCAATATTTATAATATTAATATTTTGCCTACCAAATAGGTCTTTTCCATTGATTATTTGTTGTTCTATATGTTTTTCATCAGTATAATTATTATTATTATATTCTTGATGTCCAAAATTTTGTATCTTATTTTTAATAAATTTTTCATCTCCAAAATAAGTTAAATGCCAACCACTATTTTTAATAATTTTAAAAGATATATTTTCTCTAATTTGTTGACAAGATAATCCTAATTCTTTGTAATTTTTATAAGATATTATTTTTGATAATGTCCATTGAAAACCCAACATAGTTTCCAAATTATAATAGTATAAATCCAGTTCAAGTATATTTTGATCTACTAAAATTTCATTATTTTTAATTTTTTTTAATAATGTAGGATTTGGTATTTCATCTAAATCGGTAATAGTGATAACATCATTATTTTGTAAAGATAATTTATCTATTCCTCTAGAAATACAGTCTCTTTGATATCGTTCATTAATCCATTGTTCATCTTTTTCAATATTTATATTTGGAAACTTATGTGTAAAATCATCTACAATTATATGTATAATTTTATGATTAAATTTTTCAAATAAATGTTTATTATCTTGATAAAATAATGGTTTTTCTTTACCGACATAAGTATGTGTTGCTTCAACTAATACAAAATAATCTACAACATCATTCAATATATTTAATCTATATGTCAATAAATCTATTTCATTGTAAAAAGTAAAACAATCTATTATTTTTATTTTATTTTGCAACTGTTGTAGTTTATTATTTTTTAAAAAAACATCATCAAATATTTTCATAACTTTTTCAGGTGTATAATCTTTATATGCATTCCAATCTTTTTTGGATTCTATTTCTGGATTAAAATTTAACAAAATATCTGTTAAATCTTTTTCATTATTATACCAAATAGCTTTATCCTTTAAAAGATGCACATGTCCACGATCACGTCCTATATCTTTACATATAATTGGTTTATTTAATGTAGAAAATTCACCCATTGACATACTCATTACTTCCCCATCTAGACGAGCCCATAACATTGCATCACAAGTATTTATAAATTCTACTTTTTCTTGTAAATTTGTAATCATTGGTAAAAATATAATATTTGGTAAATCTTGACAAAATTTATAAAAGTTTGCAAACAAAAAATAAATATTATTATTGTTTTGGGCAATGTTGCTCACAACATTTTGAACAAACTTTATATTGAAATTTTCTTTTCCTCCATATCCACCAAATACTATTGCATTTTTAGGTATATTTAATTTTTCTCTCATATTATTGTTATTTTTGGGTAGATTAACCATATGTGGAACAACAGGGTATTTATTATTATTACCTTTAACCCAAGGAGCAATAGAACTATATACTTCACCATGAGGTTCAGTACAATTATATACACAATGAATGCAATTTTTTGCAACTTTACTTAATCTAGAATCAATTTCTCCACCTTTTATAATATAAATATGTGAAATATTATATTTCACTAGATATTCATCTACTTCCTTAAAATCATCTGTTTCGTGAACAACAAAGTCTTTTTTGAATTTTTCAATTATTTCTTTTTTGTTATTATGACGGTTTTTATCATAAAAGATATATGATTTATTACCCAATATTGTTTTATTGTAATAGGCATAATCATACATGGCAATAGTTGTTTCTCTTTCACACAATTCATTATCCCAAAATGCAATATTTGTAGTATAATATGCTAATTTATTTGGTTTAGTTGGGTTGGTTATTTTTAGATAGACTTCATAAAAATTATCATAGAAAGGTCCCCACTTATCAGGATGATAGTCTTTAAATACTGATACAAAATTATTATTAAATAATATATTATCTACATATTTTTTTTCTTCAATTGTTTTATAATCATTCTCAATCAAAATTTTATCAATATTTGTAATTATTTCGGGAAATTCTTTTAATATATAATAAAAAGCACCTTCGCAATCAAGTACCAATACATTATAATCTGTCTCGGTTATTTTAAGTAAATCATTATATGTAATATTATTAACATGAAAGAAATTATCATTATTTTTATTTGTGTCATCATAATATGTATCCCACGAATTTTGCACTAATTTTTTATTAGATAGTCCAGCATTAATAATTTTAAAATTCATATTATTTATCTCCTTGTTATATTTTAATATTTTAAAGGATTTTGGGTCTGTTTCCATTACAGTCAAATTTTCATGGTTATTCAACAAAGATGCTATAATCATACTATTTCTACCAATATTTCCGCCAATTTCTAATACTTTATCATTTTCATTAATATACTTTGTTGCAATAATTTGTTCTATAAGCTCTTCTTTAAAGTCTCCTCCTGTAATTTTTATTTTATTTTGCAACTGTTGTAGTTTATTAATTGGTTCAGATTCTTTCTTGATTTTATCAATATAGTATTTTTTGTATATTAATTCTCTATTGAAAACAAAATTAGAAAAATATTCTTTTTTACTATTTAATAATTCAACCGTTAAATCTTCCCATTTATCTAAAATTAAGACTGGTAAATTTTTATATAATTCTGATATCGGTTCATATTTTATAACAATTGGAATACAATTCATCATCAACGCTTCCCATACTCTATGACTATCACATCCATTACCTGGAGGACATAAACAATAAACAAAGTTTGATAAATCTGACAAATAATCTTTTTGAGATTTGACATTAGTTACTGGTATTTCAATATTTTTCAAAATTTCCCATAATTTTATTCGACAGTTCTTGTGCTCTTTTATATAAGGATTGCTTGTTGTATTTGAAAAGTTACAGTATAATAAACTTTTTCTATTATGAACTAATGGATTAATATCCTTGGAAGCAATATCATACATATTTGTATTCATATATTCAGATAAAAATTCTGTTTTTTTCCAGTTAGCCTTTGGTCCTAATGGTAATGGTGATAATTTAGAATGTGTTATAGCGGGGAATGTTCCAAACCATTTAATCAAATATGGATTATTCAAAATTTCTATATCATTATTATGACAACTTGGATAATCTAAATTATTAGCTGTAACTAAAATGAATGGACTCTTTTTATTAGATAAAAATTCTTTATCTATCTCATTTGTTTCCATAAAAATAATATTATTGTCTTCTATAACTGACCAAGAATCATTATTTATATACATATTTTTACTAACTAATTCTTTTTTTAAATTATCGTTAATTATATAAGATTGATTATAAATTTCAGGATATATATCTAATAATTTTTTTTTATCTAAAAATGTATTTGAATTATGAATACCAAAACATTTATCGGTTATAATTGAATGACAAGAGAAATATTGATCATCTTTAGTATTACCAATCTTTAAATTTAATTTATATGCACCGATTGTAAAATAAACATCTTCTCCGTAAGTTTCAAATTTATCTATTTTTTCTATACTTTGTTCTGGATTAAAAGATTGAATTATATTAATCATATCCTTTGTTTTTCTCAAAGATAGTCCACCATTATAATTTCTATATTGTGAATTTATGTTATGATACTCAAGTTCTTTCCATTGATAACTCATATTTCCTCCTATATAGCTGCAATTTTTATCTATAAAATTATCTATTGTATATGGCGGATTATTAAAGATGTAACAATCTGCTTGAAATACAAGTGTATATTCACTATTTATAGTCTTCCATAAAGATAAAGATTTTAAAAAATCATTGTATTCCATAAATGTAAAATTATTTGTATCCAGTTCAATTATAGTAATATCAATATTATGAAATAGTGATAAATAATATGTTTTTAATCCTTTTCCACAATAAAATAAAATACACCATTTATATCTTGAATTATTATTTAATTTATTATGTACATTACTAATAATTTTATCTAATTTTTCTAATTTCCTTGGTTCAACTATCAATGCAACCTGTTTTTGTTTAATAATATAATTATCAAATTTATCAACATATTTATTTCTCTCTTGTTCTATAGATTGAAACTCAACATCTTCATCAATATCTATTGGTTCAACAGAGTCTATATCGAATTCTAGCGCATTTTCTATTTTTAAATATTGATTTGCAGTGTTAATTATAATAGGTTTACATAATGTAGATAATGCTAATTGTAATGAACCACTACAACTAATACCTGTATTATGATCATCATTGTTATTATAATTTATTAATACATATGAGCTTTGTTTTAATATTTTAATCATATTTATCGTTTCTATATCTTCTATAAAGTGAATATCAAATTTATTTGTATCTATATTTGCAATATTTGTATTACATATTTTTCTAGTAAATATATTTAATTTTATTTTATGTTTTGAATATAAATTATTTATAATATGAATATTATGTGTATGATCTATATTTCCTCCTATAATACAAACAGTAGTATTTTGTATTTTATCTTCATAATTTATTAAAGGATAACACGGATAGCTATATTCTAATGAACTATCTTTAAAATTAGCTACATTTAAATAATGTTTAAAATTATGGTTTCGTATTTTATAATAATGATTTAAACAAATAACATTATCGGTTATCCATTCAGATTTAAATAGAGGATCATCGTCGGTTGTTACAAAGAAAGTAGAATATTTATTACTATTTCCATTAAAATTATTGAAATCTATTATATTAAAATTATTAAATTTCTCTCTATAAAAATCAATCCATCCAAGAGTATTGTTTTGATTTGTAAATATATCTACTTCAATGTTATTATTTTTGGCGTAGTTTAAAATAAATCCAAACATTTCATAGTGAAATGGAAAACTATTAAATATACCTATTTTATTGTTAATTGTATTAAATTTTTGTTTATTAAGTCCTAATAGATCACTCCATTCTTTAGCTCTATTTTCCCAACTACAAGTTAAAGCATATTCTTTTCCATTATCTGTTAATTCTATTTTTCTCTCTTTACTCAAATTTATTAATGTTTCTATTTCTCTACCTTGTTTAATTTTTATTCCATATTCTCCTATTGTATCATTTAATCCTGCTAATGGATAATATAGACATATTACTCCACACATTAACATTTCCATTCCTGTAATACAACTAGTTTCTGGAAATGTATTTGTATATAGCCAATATTCGCATGTATTAGCTAATTTATATAATTGATCGGTATTAAGTTTTCCATGATGAGTTATACTAGAATATGCATTAATAATTTCTAACATTTTTTCTTCATATTGATTTTTAGGAAATGTATCATAACTACATATTTCTAATGTAGCATCCGGCATAACTTCAAGTATTTTTGACCATAAATTTAACATGACATCTAATCCTCTGTATGCACAAGAACTCCATATAAATCGGTTTTTGACTTTTATATCTAGAGTTATATTTTCTTTATTAAAATCGTGTATGTTTATTCCATTGTTAATAATGTTAATTTTATCTTTTAAAAAATTATGTCTCTCTATAATATTATTTTTATGCCATTCAGTAAGGCATATGATATAATCAATATTTTTATTATTTTTTCTTAAAATATTATCTACAGAATTATTTTTAGTAAAATTTATAAACCCAGTACTATCATGAGCCGAAACAACTAATTGACTGCATTTAATATTATTAAACTGTTCAAAAAATGATACATAACGCGATACAATAACAGTATGAAAACTATTATCATTTAATAATTTTTGTAGATTATTATGATAAACGTATTTAATATTATCTATTTCTTCTTCTAATTGATCACCCGCAATATAAATTTCATAATTTTTGGGTAAACATCTAGAGAGATAAATTACCGCCTTTTCGGAACCACCAATAGACTTTTCTTTTAATGTGCTATCATTCCATAAAAAATTCATAAATCCTGTGTAAATAAGTATTTTATTACTATTTTTATAACCAATATCTTTACATACATTATCATTATCATTATCTATGTAATTTTTTTTTTCAATTATGTCTTTAACATCGTAATAGATATCAGGTAAATATTGTAAAAACAATTTGCAAGTATTTTCCCATAATCGTTTCATTAATTCACCATTAGTAATTATATATTTTTTAAAACACATAACTAGATTGTTTAAAAGTTCGACAATATTTTTATCTATTCCGATATTCATAATATAACATTTATTAAAGTTGTTTAATGTTGCTATAATATAATTATCAGGAATATTATTATAATTAATTAATATATTTCTACAAGAATAATAACCACTTAACCATTCATTTATATATGATCCCGCAATACTATTATAAAAATCGGGTCTCCAATCATTATTTATATCAATGAATAATTTTTCACTTACATTTTTAACAAATTTTTTTTCTGTTTCTTCATATAATTTATTTACAAGTGAAAATTTATCATCATTAATATATAATTCCATTAGTTTATTGACACATTCTTTTCTTTCATCATCAAATATAATTCCTCTTTTCCAAAAATTAATAGCTTCATTATTATTACCTTTAAACTTATAAATATCTCCAATTCGTATGCATGCACAATATTTCTCTTGATTCCAATTTGATAATTCTAGAACTACTTTTTTATACCAAAATAACGATTCATCCAAATTACCACAATCAAAATAACTTTGGCCACAGTAAAAAGCATATCGGTCGTTTAACCCATCATTAGCTTCATAATAAGCATTTCTTAATAATTCAGCATCATCTTTATATTTATTTGGATTCATACTCCGACTACCAGTTTTACCTGATTCAATAAAATAATCACCGTTAACATTTTCAACACTATCGATTTTATCAATTGCAGTAATAAATTCATGCAATACACCAACATATTTCCATCTTTTTCTGTTAGTAATTAGAATTGGACGCATATAACGAGTCACATTACCAAACTGTATATTATACACATCATAATCTAATTTTTTTATAATAAAGTTGCCATGGATACGATCATCAGCATCAAATATAAATAAATAATCTGTTTTATTAAAAGCACATTCTAATGCTTTAGTTCTATTATATGCAAAATCTTTCCATTTATTGTCTATTAATTCTCCAGGAATATTTTTCATTTTAAAAAAATTTTCAATTATTTCTTTTGTATTATCACTTGAACCAGTATCTGAAATAACCCAATAATCTAAAGGAACATATTGACATATATTTTTTAAGGTTTCTTCAATAATATGACTTTCATTTTTAACTATCATATTTAAACAAATAGTTTTTTTTGAATCAAAAACCATTATATAATTATTATATAATGGTTGTTGTTTAAATTAATAAATCAATAAAATATAATTTATATTAATTTAAATTTCTGTTGAAAAGAAAAATACCTGGAATAATCTTCCATCGTCTTTACATGTTCCAAAATAATCCATTGATGCGTGAAATCGGTTTGAATTAAATAATACCAATCTATTAAATATATTTCCGACTTGGTCAACTAATTCCCATTTTGTATAGTCTTGACTATGATTATTTATTATTTCTTTATTTCCATTAGCTTCCATATCTTGTCTGCTTCTTGTTCCATCTTTAAATCTATAAAATCCTGTACCAGATGTTACTGGTGCGTCTGGAGTTAAATATAGTACTCCTGCCCAATTATTACCATCATCATTATGTATCCATGTTCTGTCTCTAGATGTTGTATATTGAAATGATCCATTATACGCATCATCTTTTTCAGTCTTCCATTCTATAATTTTACCAGCAAAAGGCTCTATATATTCCTCTAATAAATTTTTTAATTCATTCGTAGCATATGATTTTGTTCGATTTCCTGGATAATTTCCTCTTACACAAAAATCTTGAGTTAAAATATGGTTTCTTGTTTCCATCGGATTATTATAAAAGTTATCCAAAACTAATATATTGCAATATAATTTTTCTTTAAGCTTTATACCTTTAGATGTTTCTTTATCATTATTATCAGTTATATAATTTGATTTCATAATATGTAATATTATTACATATTATTTATATTATTTATAAAACTATATTACTTATTTATCTCAATCCAGAAACTGGTACTGAAAATTCGCCCTTGCTTCCTGTAAATATTAATTCATTACCTTTACTATTATATGTAATACTAACTAAATTACCCATATCAGTATTACCATTATATAATGTTGCATTTCCACCACTACCTGCCGCACCTTGGGCACCTGTTGCACCTTGAGCACCTGTTCCACCAGTATTTCCTTTTGTACCGGTTGCACCTTGAGCACCTGTTCCACCAGTATTTCCTTTTGTACCGGTTGCGCCTTGCGCTCCACTAGATCCAGTAGAACCTGTTGATCCTCTTGGTCCGGTTGGTCCTTCAACACCTCGATCACCTTTGGCTCCAGTAGAACCAGAAGCGCCCTGTGCCCCAGTAGAGCCAGTATTACCTTTTGGTCCAGTTGAACCAGCCGCACCCTGTGCTCCAGTAGAGCCAGTATTACCCTTTGGCCCGGTTGAACCAGCCGCACCCTGTGCTCCAGTAGATCCAGTTGAACCTTTTGGTCCTGTAGGTCCTTCAACACCTCGGTCACCTTTGGCTCCAGTAGAACCAACAGCACCCTGTGCTCCAGTAGAACCAGTAGAACCTTTTGGTCCTGTAGGTCCTTCAACACCTCGGTC
>Ga0228634_1000615_pt1 | contig 24582 bp, 7 predicted proteins | sample 42DmetaG_FD_190063 | JGI IMG/M metagenome (GOLD analysis project Ga0228634, IMG submission 190063) | Seawater microbial communities from Monterey Bay, California, United States - 42D | ecosystem: Environmental > Aquatic > Marine > Coastal | place: USA: California | collected 2016-09-27 | reverse complement strand
GATGGTAGATTAGCTAAGATATTTTATACAAACTACTCTACAAAATATTTATTTGTAAATAGAGATTGTTGGGCATTTACAGCATGTAGGAAATTTAAGAGAGCTGTTGCCCAATCTTATCCAGAAAATTGGACAATGTATGTTCAAATAGATCCGGTAAAGAAGGTGAAAAATTTATTTCAGAAAACTAGAAGACGTGAGTATTCTATTAAAAAGCAAGAGGAGAAACTTAAAACATATAATGAATTTGATTTATGACAACAATAGGTGAAGCAGTATCAAGAGTTAGGAATGCAATAAAAGCTGTAAAGGAAGATGCCTTTCTGACTGATAGAACTATTTATTTTTCCATTGCTAAATATGGAAAAGCTCTTTTAAAGAGAGAAGATAATCAGAATAGACTTATGAAAATAAGTTCTCTGTTTTCAACATTAAGTTATGTTGAGTTAATTGAAGTTGATAAAATAGAAGCTCAGTGCATAGGTATTCAATCAGGTTGTAAGATCAAGAGAACCAAAGAAAGATTACCTCATTTTTTTGAAGGTTTATTTGGACCACTGATCAGAACTGTTTCATCATTAGATGGATCAACTGAGATGTTCAAAACTCAACCAGGTACATATACATCAATGACAAAAACTACAACGTTTAAATACAATAAACAAAAGTACTTTTGGTTTTTAGATGGATATATGTATTTTCCGGATATTGAGTGGGAAGCAATTAAAATCGAAGGTGTTTTTGAAGATGACATAAGTGCTTACACTTGTGATACGTCTAGAGAATGCCAAATGAAAGTTGATCAAAGATTACCTTTTCCTGAATATTTATTTTCAGAAATAGAACAGTATGTTCTTAAAGAATTAACTATGACTGCTCAGATACCTTCAGATGGTGCTGATAATTCACAAAATGTATTAAGATAAGATGGACCATAATTACACTTTAAAGTACAAAACGTTTAATCAGTTACTTGATGACGTTACTATTGATTTGAATACGTATGCTCTAGAAAATATGATAGAGCCTCAGACACTAATTAAAGTTGCTAAAAGAGTTACTTATGATTTAGGTTTGAGAATAAATCAAACTAAGCAAATAATAATTGATGTAGATCATAGTAAAGCCAAATTACCAGATGATTTCTTTTCTATGAATCATGCGGGAATGTTGGCTGAATTTACCGAATATACAGGTTATGACATAGGTGGAACTAACATTCAGGAATTGCCTTATAGTGAAGTACCTGCAACTACAACTAATTGTGAAACACCTGAAGAGATTGTTAGACCAAGAGTGATTACTAATTGTAAAGGTGAAAATTATGAGATAGTTCAAATAATGAATACTGGGCAGAGTCGTGTTTATGAAAGACTTATACCAATCAGATTTACAAAATCTCAATTCATAGAGAATAGTTGTACAAATTTAAGTGTGCAAGCTACTAATAACGCTTACATTAAAGATGGTTTCATTTTTACAAACTTTGAGTCAGGTAAACTTTATTTAAATTATCAAGGAAATCTTGAAGATGATGAGGGTAACTTACTTGTTCCAGATCATGAGTATATAAATGAGTATTATGAGTATGCATTAAAACAAAGGATTTTTGAGAACATGTATCTTAATGGTGAAGATGTTGCACAAAAGTTACAATTTATTGAACAACGTTTAAGACCTGCTAGGAATAATGCATTAAGTTTTGTTAATACACCAAACTTTAAAGAGATTGAACAACTGTGGGCTGCAAACAGAAAAGCACAGTATTCTAAATACTATGACATGTTTAAAAGTCATTAATAATTAAATTATGGCAAAAAATAATAAGTTACAAAATACTACTCAAACTAAAACAGCAACGTTTGTAAAAGGTTTAAATAAGGATTCAGATCCATCATTTGTTTCTGAAGGTACGTGGACGCATGCAAGAAATGCATCTAACAATACAGATGAAGGTAACATGGGTACTTTGTCTAATGAAGCCTCTAATGCTTTATGTCAAACAGTTGGTTCATCATTTACAGGGAAAACTTATATTGTTGGCGTATTGCATGTTATTAGAGATAAGTGGGCTATTATGTCTGTTACGTATTCTAATAATGGTTTAGGTACACCTATTGGTCATGAGATTGGATTATTTGAAGAAGATGATTGCAGGTACAGGATTATTGTACAGGATGACTGTTTAAACTTTGATAGAAAGAATTTAATAACAGGTGGTTCTAGAGAATTAGAAGATTGTTCAAGAGGTCTTTATTTTGCTGATGGTAAGAATCCAGATAGATACATTAACATAGGTGATAGTAACTTATGGCCATCCGGTAATTATGTATGGGCAGGAAATAATAAATACTCTGATGGTACTACAACAGTTCAATGGCCAGGTTTACAATGGGAACAAGATTGTCAAAAAGTAAATGACTGTTATATATGCACTGATTTACCAACTCTTGATTGTGATGCAATAAGATTAGCTAGATTAATGAGCACACCTGAAGTAGTAGTTAATTTAGGTGTAGGTGGTGGAACATTATTTAATGGTTCTTACTTTGCTGTTATTGCATATTCAATTAAAGGACAAAAAGTAACAGATTACTTTTCACCTAGTAATACACAACCATTATATAATGAAACAGATGGTCAAGGGTCTTTAACTTTAAGTTTAACTTTAGATTCAGAGAATTTTGATGAATTCCAACTAGTAATAGTTAAGATTGTAAATGAAGGTGCTGTTGCTAAGTTGATGGGTACATATTCAACAAGTACTTCCACAATACACATTGATCAGATAAAAGAAGATTTAATTACTGTTCCTGTAGAACAGATTCCAATAAGAAATGCTGTATATGAAACTTCTGATCAGATAACTGAAGTAAATGATTACTTATTAAGAATAGGACCAAAATCAAGATTTGATTTTAACTATCAACCTTTAGCTAATCTTATTCAAGCTGAGTGGGTCTCTGTTGAGTATACGGATGATTACTATGTTAATGGTGGAAGTAATGCTTCATACTTGAGAGATGAAACGTATGCTTTCTTTATAAGATGGATTTATACAACAGGTGATAAAACACCTTCATATCATATACCAGGTAGAAAACCTGAAAACTTTAATAATAAACTTGAAAACACATTAGCTAGTCCTACATTTGATAAACTTGAAAATAATGAAAAAGTGTTTGAAGTTTATAATACTGCAAGTATCACAGGATTAGGTGGGACTATATTGCCTGATGGTGGTAAAGTTGTATCCAAAGGGAAAATGGCTTACCATGAGTCATCTGAAATTTATCCAGATAAACAACCGGAAATATGGAATTCAAGTGCACATTGTTGGACAGGTATAACAAATAATGAGTATGACTTATGTGGTAAAAACATTAGACATCATAAATTTCCTGACAATGTAACTGATAATCATTTTGGAAAAAACACATCAAACGTTAATACTATTAGAATTCTAGGCGTTCAATTTAAAAACATTGTTTGTCCTAAAGACAATGATGGGAATGATATATCTGGTATTGCGGGTTATGAAATATTAAGAGGATCTAGAGAAGGTAACAGAACTATTATTGCTAAAGGAATGATTAACAATCTTAGGTCCTATAAAGATGCTTCAGGGAAAGATGGTTATTACCCTAACTATCCTTTTAACACAATAAAACCTTTAAGTAATTCAATTGGTGGACATGTTGTAGGATATAATGATCCTTATATTAGAATTTCTGATGGTGATAATATAGATATTCCTCAAACTGTTCCTTTAGATTATGTAACTTTTCATTCACCAGATACTAATTTTAGAAATCCTTACTTAGGTGTTACTGAATTAAAACTGTATGGATCATTAGCAGGTACAAGTAATCATAAATTTATAGAACCAGCCGAACATCCCAAAGTAAAATTACTTGCTAATACTGTTGTAGTACTTGCATTAGTTGGTGGTGTAATCAAAGCTTTAGCAGCTAGAGTTGGTAAGAAAAAATTCACTACACAAGGAACAACACATCAATCCACAAACTATCCAGTAGTGATTAATGCTACAGGGACAGGTGGTACAACAGGTGTTACACTTCCTTTATCTGCTGCACAAAATGCAACTGTCCTTACTTCTTTAGGTGCTGCGGGAACAGCAACAACAACTTCAATATTTCAAACTGGTTTTTTAGGTGGTTTTGCTACAGGTGGTCAAGCTTATCATACAGCTTTATCAAGTCAAAATCTAATTGGTAACATTAAGCAAGGAGCTATATTAGAAACAGAAATGTCAGAATTACAAAGTTTAGGTGCTTTAGGAATACCCTTCATAGCTGGTTATTTTGTTGAAGGAACTGAATTAGTGATTGAAACTTTCTACAATGCTTCTCCTTATAGACAGTATGCTTTACAAAGTATTGCACATGGTTTATATGACAAATACTTAAGTCCTGATTCAACTAAAGAAAGAAGATTTAATATAGAGGATGTTTCATATTTAAAAGGTAACATCCAAAGTTTTGATAATAAAACAATCAATAATTTAAATAGAGCACAATCTATATTGTTAAAAACAAGCGGTCTACAAAAAGGACCACATCATATATTAGGTTCTGATAAAGATACGTCATTGGTGACTTTAGGCACAGCTATTCAAGCATCTTCAAGTGGTTCAATTTCTGATACTACTGAGAATATAACAAATAATTTTAATTTAAAAATTGCAAGTCACTATGCAGGTATAAAAGTTAGATTGAGAAATCAATATGCTCAATTAGAAAATGTAAAACAATTGCCTGCAACACCCTTTGAACAAAAATTGGATTATAATAACTTAAATACAACAAAGCTAGGTGGTAATATTTATTGCACAGTACCTAATCCAAATGGAAATGGTACAGTTATTAATGTTGTGCAACATAGAATAGTTAGAGAAACACCTGTATTTTTTGGTGGTGATGTTTATATTAATAGATACACTGAAAAAAATAATATGACTTTTTTCTATGATTGGTTATATGGGCAACCTGATGGTTATGAAAATAATTATCTTTTATATGATAACATACCTCAACCAAGATTTTGGATGAACTCTATAAAATATGATATTGTAAGTGATGGTTTTAACATTACTAATTTATTAAGTGTAATAACTTCAGGAAATGAACCAACAGGTACAGGTCTTTTACCTACAAATTTCTATAATTTAGATTATTACAAAAATTCAAATCAAAAATATAATTATGATGATGATAAACCTGGAGGTTTTCCAGATGGTTATCCAGGTTTCACCTCTGTAAAAGATTCATACTTTTATTTAGCCAACTCTAGTGTTAGAGAATTTTATGTTGAAAGTGATGTAATTGTAGATTTTAGAAATCAACCTGATCCTGTAAGAAAAAAACATTATGATAGTAGAGCATATACAGATTTAACAAGCATGTTTAAAGCTGACCCTGAGATATTGAAGGCTTTAAATGTTTATGAATATGATTATTCATTAAGTATATCAAAAGCATTTACTCAGTATTTTTCTCAAGGTAACTTACAGTCTAGATACTATAATCCTCAAATATCTGAGTTGTGTTATACTTATTATCCAGATAGATTACTTTATTCATTACCTCAACAACAGGAATCTTCTAAAGATTCTTGGTTTGTCTATTTAGCAAATAATTATAAAGATTTTGGCACGAGAATTACAAGTGTTAAACCCTATGCTAAAACAGGAATGTTTATTACATTTCCAAATAAGAGTCCTAAAATTTATCAAGGTGTTGATAGTTTAAAAACTGATTTAGGAACTAAAGTTACTATTGGTGATGGTGGATTATTCTCTTCAGGTTCCCAGAATGTTACTGCCGCAGAAGGCGTGTATGAATATGGAGCATCTCAAAGTATGTTTGCAACAATATCTACACCTGTAGGTTTATATTTTATATCACAAAACCAAGGTAAGTTATTCTCTTTTGGTAATGGTTTAAAAGAGGTTTCTCAAAAAGGGATGAAGTGGTGGTTCAATAAATTCTTACCATATAAAATTGTGGAAGACTTTCCTAATTATCCGTTATTAGATAATCCTGTTGCAGGTGTTGGATGTCAAACTATTTATGACAATTCAAATTCAGTATTATATTTCTCTAAAAAAGATTACAAGCTTAAACCTGAGTTTGTAGGAAGAGTTGAATATTTGGAGAATAGTGATTCTTTTTTAATTGATGGTTCAGCTAGAGTGTTAATAGGTGATCCTTTAATCTTTGAGAAAGCATCTTGGACTATAAGCTTTGACCCAAAAAATGAATTCTTTTTATCATTTCATGACTGGGATCCAGATTTTGTTATACCAGGAAGAGGAAAATTTTTGACTATAAAAGAAGACGGTATATGGAAACACAATGATACATGTAGAAGCTTTTGTAATTTTTATGGTATACAGTACCCGTTTGAAATTGAATTACCATTTGTTACAGGTCAAACAGTAACAACATTAAAGTCCATGGAGTATGTCCTAGAGTGTTATAAAAATTCTAATGATGATTGTATAGATCAGTTTCATGTACTTGATTATAACTTTGATCAAGCTATAGTATATAACTCTGAACAAGTTTCTGGTTACTTAAATTTGAACTTGACACCAAAGAATAATATTACATTGAGTAATACGTATCCTATAGTTAATACTGGATCTATTGATATTCTTTTTTCTAAAGAAGAAAACAAATATAGATTTAATCAATTCTGGGATATTACAAGTAACAGAGGTGAGTTTCCGGATACTGCAGGTTATCCTGTAACAGGTTCACTTATTCCAGGTACTACTATTTTAAATGGTAATTATGATGAAAGAAATATTTGGGTTACTCAATCTAATGGTTACATTAAGACTTTAAATCCTTTGAACTTAGACTACGCAAAACCATTTTTGCAAAGAAAAAAATTCAGACATTATTTAAACTTTTTAAATCTAAGTAAAACAGGTATCCAAGATACAAGTATGATATTGAAATTAATTAATAGTAAAAATCAATTAAATTTAAGGTAATGTATAATAAAAAAGCTTTAAAGGTTCAATCAAACAAGTATTCAAAAAAGAATCCTTACAGTAAAGATATAATAGTTGATTCTAAAGGTCAGTGGAATCATCCGGGTGAAGTAACTAGAATTCCAAGTAATCAGATTACAATGCAGGGTGTAAACTATCCTGTATGGGCTCAACCTAATGTTGGACCTGGAATGATGATGCAACCGGGTCAAGATTATAATTTTCCTAATGCTCAGTATGTAGATGAATTTCCTCAAATGCAACAAGGAGGTTTTGTAGAAAAAGAATTGGATGAGCAAGAAATTGCAGAACTACGTGCTCAAGGTTATACTGTAGAAGAATATACTGAACCTTTAGCTAAAGCTCAAGACGGAATAGAGAAAGGAACAGAGACTAAAGCTAAAGTTTTAAAAAGAGATGGTTTAACTGAGGAAGAATGGGCTTGGGAGTCAGCACCAGCTGAACCTAAAAAGAAACCTTTAACTGCTGAACAAAAAAAGAAACAAGCTGCTTTTGATAATCAAAGCAAGCTTACTGTACCTGAAGAATGGGCTAATCTGGAACTTTCTAAACCTGTTATTAAAATACCGGCCAACATGCGTGAGGCACGACAAATGATGGATAATGGTGAACTTGTTTATGAGACATATGAACAAAGAAGGCAGCGGGACATTAGAGAGGCACAAGAAAGGAAAGAAGCCCGTGAAAAGTCTTTATCTGACTATGACAATAGAACTCAAAGATCAGACTACTCTGCATTAGGGGCATTACCAGGTGAAACTTGGAGAGAAACTTTTAATAAAGAAGCTGAATCTTTAGATGCTAAGTTTAGAGTTTCACAAGAAGATAACTTTTTTGATGATTACATAAACCCTGCGGTGTGGATAGGCAGTATGGCAAAGTCATTGGGGCAAGCTCCTCAGCTAGCCGAAGAAACTGATTCCTACATGCCTTATGTAACTTCTATAGGTGCTCCTCTACTAGGTGGTACCTTAGCAAGTTTAGGTACAAAAACCACTGGTCAGTTCATTAATAATCTTGCAAACCCTTTTGCAGGTTCAAGATTGGTTGAAAATATAGGTAGACAGTCTGAAGATTTGGCTGGAAAAGTTGTCAGTTCATTATACAACTCGTCAAAGAACTTTGGAAAAAATATAAAGAATACAGCAAAAACTTATACTAACAAATATCGTGATGACTTAAAAAGGGAGTTTTCTCAAAATTGGGATGATATGAATAGTGTAGGTAAAGAACAGTATTTGTTACATGATGAAGTTGAAGATTTATTAATACAAAAAGAATCCTTGGAAAGAAGATTGATTAGTAACATAGAAGCGTCTAAGAACCGTACTGCAAGAGAGTCATTTAAAAAAAATGGTATATGGCCTGAAGATTCTATACTAGCTATTGAGACTGAGCTAAGGGTTTTAAATAATAAGTTAAGAGATTATGAGAATGGGTCGATAAGTTTTGCAGATAATTCAGTTGTTTATAAAACACCTGCTGTTTATGAAGAAGCTGGTAGTATGAAAACTAAATTAGATGGTGATAATACAATCATTGATTTCAGAACAGGTGCTAAAATACCAATAAATATAAAAGCACCAAATACTGTAGGTAAAATATCAAAGGTTGATAATAAAATAACTACCTCAACTGAAAGTATAGATAATTATAGTTTTGATCCTCTTTATGCTAGCACTCAGGAGTCTAATATTAAATTTGTACAAGAAAAATTACCAGGTTCTAAACCTTTTGGTAGTTCTGTTTTTCATAGGATAGGTGTTGCTCATGCTTCTAATGACATTGATGTTACGATGACTGCAGCAGATTGGGCTAAGTCAGAAAAGAATGTTAACGTTACAGGAGGACGAGCAAAATATGGACCTGTAGTAAACCTGGGAGATGAATTTGGAGAAGCTGGTAAAATTGATGTTAATATTATTGAAGAGGATCTTACTACAGGACTTGCAAAAGGTGGTTATGCAAAAGAACTTTTTAAACAACTCTTTCCAGAAGAATTTTATAAAGCTCAACAAGTTGTTCTACAACGTAAATTGAAGAATCCAAATATCTCAGGTGATGACCTTGAAATAACTATTACTAAGACACCTCAAGAACTAATGGATCATTACGATCCTGAAGTGAAATCAATATTTGATGCATATGAAGCTAACAATGTGTCAAGGGAGAAGGGTTGGATGCCAACAAAAGATAAACAAATTAATAGGATTGATTATATTTTAGAAACAGGTACTGATTTTAAAAAAATTAAACAAGCACAAGAATCTTTTATTAAATCAACAGCTGGTGTAAAAGCCAATGTGGGTTATCAATTTGATACTAAAGATTTAAGTAACGTTGCTGAAAATATTAAGGCTTTAAATAAAATAGGTATAAATGGTACACATGGTTATAATGTTGAAAAAATTGCAACTGAACCTGAAAGAATGCAATTGTTTTTAAATGACTATTACATAAATAAAGCTGTTTACACAAGGGAAGTTAAGCTTAATGAAGATTATATGAAGGACTTTGATGATTTAACAAGTTCCTTCCAAGATTGGAAAAGTATAGGAGCTAGTGCAAATGGTTATGGTACTAATAGTACCGCATTAGGCTTTCCAGATCATGTTAATGATCCGTTAGGAGTTACAGGTAATACATTTTATGATTTATCAAAAAATAAGAATTACAAAAATCCAGTGGACTATATTGATGACATTGACAAGCAAACATCTGGTCAACGTATTTTATCAAGTGATGAACTAACTATTACTAATACAATAGCAAAAAAATATGATGTTGATTTTGAAATACCTAATGGAAAAAACCCTGTAGCATATGAAATAATTAATACTGCTAATTTTGGTCGTAATAGGGGTTTTCTAAAAGGACCGGAAGAAATTGCTAAAATAAATAATTTTTATAAAGAATTAGGTAGAGAATTAGGTATAAAAGCAATAAGTAATGGTAGCACTTATGGTAATTCAACATATTCTACAATATTAAATAATATTGATAAAGATATAGATGATCTTGCGTTAAGTTTTAATAAGGATATTCCAACATATAAATCTAGGCTACAAAGGCATGAAAATTTAGCAAAGCATAACTCTAAAAAGCCGTCTTTTATTTCAGAGTTCCATAGACTGGATGAAGCATACCATAAAAACAAATATTATTTAGAAGGTAGTGCTAAAGCATTGAAGGATAAAATTAAAAACGTAGAAGATCAGTTAAGTAACTATAATAATAGTATTAGCGATAAAGCAGCAAGGTTTGGTGATAAAAAATATTCTAAAAAGATATCTGAAAAAACAGAAATGAGAGATGAGATGACTGCTGAACTTAAAAGACTTCAAGCAGTAGCAAAGGACTTGGAGAAAAAATTAGATAAACATTATAAAAATAAAAATAAATTACAAAACGTAGGTTTGGCATTAGGAGCTACTAGTGCTTTTGGTATTTTGGGCTCTGCAATTGTACATACTAATGCTAGGTATAATAAGGATGAGAAAAAATATTATCGCACATTAAGATCTAAGGTTCTAAAGGATAAAGATCCTTATTACCAAAAAATACGTGAAGCATTAGGTAAAGATAAAGTTAAAGCTTATCAAGAAGAACTTGATAATCATGAGGGTGCTGACAGTAGCATAGATGAGTTTATTTATAACATGGGAGAAGATGTTTATGATGATAAGCGTAAATATCAATTTCAATTAGGTGGTTCAACAGACTATTGGGAAGATGATTTAACTGATGATGAAATTAAACAATTAAAGTCTCAAGGATATGTAGTAGAAGAATTAGAAGAGTTTCAAGACGGTGGTAACATAAACCCTATAGTAGGAGATCTTATTTCTAAAGTACTAATGGAAAGAAATAGAGATAAAGAGTTTGTAAAAAGAGCTTTTAATCCTGAAGAGTATCCTAACCATATTCAACAAAATGAAGACGGTACTACGTCAACGCATATAATGGCATGGGGTGAGGATGATACAGGACAAGCATACATGTATCCTACAATATTTAATGAAGCTAATGAAGCTATAAAAGTACCTAATCAATATGCTGATTATATATCTTCTGTAGGATATAAAAGAGCTACAGGTATGAATAAAAAACAAACAGGTGGTGAAAAGAAAGAAATGACAAGAGCTGAAGCTTTACAAATAATGCGTGATCAGGGAGGTTATAGTATGAAAGATCTTAAAGGTGTTGCTACAGAAGATGAAATGAGGACTATGATGTTAGGTTCACATTCTCAATTAAAAGTTTCAAGTAAAAGCACTACAAAAGCACCTGAAAGTAAAACACAATCTTTCAAACCTCTACCAAAAATGATGATCTCAGAGCCTTGGAAACAAGCAATGACTGAGGTAATGAGTAAGGAGCCTGAAAGAAAACCTATTATAACATCTGAAGATTCTGAAGATTCTGACTATTTTATGAATATTTATGATAGTGCTTTAAGAAGTGTTTCTGGAGGAATTGATAAAGTTGAAGATAAAGTTAATGATTTAATTCAACAAGGTGAAAGAGGTTGGGTAAAGTATGGTCTTGGCAATGCTGCTGATGATGAGACATATGTTGATGATGCAAAAACTATGCTGTTTACAAAAGCTAAAGCTTTACCTTCTAAAAATCAAAATGATAAGATTTCTGAAATAGAAAATGATAACATTCCTGAAATAGAAAACAGATTTCAAGTAAATGGTTCTGTAAAATCTGATCAAAGTGGTGACTTTTGGAAATATAGTAATATTTTTGATGGTAATAAAGGGTTTGATTATATAGCTATTCCAAATATAGGTAATGCAAAAGGTAAGACTTATAATAATGTTAAAGGTGTTGCTCATTTTATATTAGATTCAGATGTAAGCGGTGAGGAAAGTTATAAACATAGTTATGCTCAATCTATGATTGATAAACAATTAAAGGGCGACTCTTCCCAAGATATGGGATCAACAGTTGATGATTTTTACTTTCCTGTATATGAGAAGCTAGGTGAAAATAAAGTTAATGTTAAGTATCTTAAAAAGGATGAAATAAAAGATAAGTCTAAAATAATGGCTCCTTTAAGACAATATAAGTTTACAGATTTTGATTGGGAAGGTTCAACAACTGCAGAAGGATTCAATTCAACTGTAAAATCTATACCTACAAAAAAAGCATACGTGGATCCTAAAAAAGGAACGTCATCTAATCAAAGTCATTTTATTTTTCCTAGAGATTTAGGAAAAGGAGCTTATGGTAAATTTGGTGGAAACTCTGTTGTATTTATAGCAGAATTACCTACAGGACAAAGAGAAGTTTTAGAGATGTCAGGTTCTATTAAGGAGATAGTAAAAACAGCTAAAGAATTTGCTAAGTCCTTAAACATTTCGCTTGATGACTTGAATATTGGTTATCATGATGTGGGTAGCTTTAGTGCTAAACCTCAAGCAAAAAATGGAATTTTAGATACTAAACTTTGGTCAAATTGGAACGATGATCAACAGACAGGTGCAGCTTTAGCCTTTCCCGCAGATTAAATTATTAAAGTTTAAAAACTAAACTTATTTTTATTATATTTATTTATAGACAATTTACTTATGAAAAAACGTGTTAGAATATATCAGAATGGTGGAGCGCAACAAGCTCAACAAGGACCGTCTCCTGAACAAGTAATGCAATATGTATCACAATTAATGGCATCCCCTCAATATGATGGGAATCCAGATACTATAATGAATGAACTTGTACAACAAGGTGTAGATCCTCAAATGGCTCAAGCAGTTATACAGGAAGTGTTAACAATCCAACAACCTCAGCAAATGACGGATCCAGATCCAGATGCTGCAGCAAGAGAAAGATTACAGTCATTATATGCAACAAATGAGTCTGCAACAGATACAGATATTCCTGCTGAAAACATGATGCGTAAAGGTGGTGCTAAATGTTCTAAAAAGAAGTATGTAAATAATTACATGAAACTTGCTAAGAAACAAGCTGGTGGTGAAGCTGATAGTACAGATGTGCAAAATGGTAGAAATCAAAAAGTAAATGGTTTTATAAATACTGTTAAACAAACAGCCAATGAAGCTAAGTTAAAAGAACAAGCTGAAGCTTTATATGAACAGCAATACAGTAATCCTTTTGGAGAAGAACAAGAGCAAGGTTATTTTAGAGGAGGTGGTCATGTTAGACGTGCGGTGCGTCAAGCTGATAGAATGATTCCACCAGTACTTGCTGGACAAGCTTTATCTCAGTTTACTGGTCCTAACACACAACTAGCAAATATTGATGTTAGAAGATCAGGCATGTTTGGTAGACCTAAAGAGTATACTATTAATTTTGAACCTATAGCTCAACCTGTTACTAATGCTGCTGAAGCTGCTGAAGTCATAAAGAAAGTTTCTAAAACAGCTGCTGAACAAGCTGAGATGGAAGCACAAAATGCTAAAAATACTGCTAAAGAAGCACAAGAATATAAACAAGCTTCACGTACATCAACTGCTAATTCAGGTAAATCTAAAAGTAAAAGTGCTCCTAAGAAAGGTTCAGAAACTGATGTTGAAACAGATATTGAAACAGCTGCTGAAACAGATATTGAAAAAGATATTGAAAAAGATGCTGAAATGGATCTTAAAACATATCTAGAAACAGCTAATTTTGAAACAGTTGATGTTGATGCTATTGGAGAAAATCCTTTTTTTGATCCGTACTTTGGTTTAACAGGCATACAGAAATATGAAAAAGAGCATGGCATAGGTATTTACGGGCCTCAAGCAGCACACGCTGATGATGAACTTATTACGACGCTTGTACTTGGTGCAGGAAATTGGGCTATAAATGCAGGTAATAAAGCAACAACAGAAATTGCTAAAAGCTTGTTAAAAAGAGTAGGTTTTAGACAAGCTAAAGAAATCATGAGTTCTGGTAGACAGTTAAATAATGGGCAAGCTGGTCAATTAAGCAGTGGAAGTAGTTCTCCAGCTATTAGAGGTAGCAATTTACCATCAGTACCAAACACAGGAATGACTGCGGGAAGTTCTGGTTTTAATCCTATGACATACTATACCAGGTTTATACCAAGTGCTTCTCGAACACCTTATGGTCAAATGTTAGGTATGGATGCATTTCCTCAACAGCCAGAACCTACTCAAGAAGAATTAAATCTTCAAGAAGCACAAAGAGTATTAGGTATTAAACAAACAGGTGGTGCTGTTTATGATCAGTACATGCAAATGTTAAAGCAATTACAAATGCAGAAAATGAACAGATCTCAAAGAGGTTATGATCCTTTACGTATTGGTATGAGAAGTCCTGTGTATAGAAGTTATGAATCAACAGGTATTACAGATGCTAATGGTAATCCTGTATCAAATATGGATTATAGAAATAAGGGTGTGTCTAGTATTGATGTAGCTAAGTCTAGTATTTTTGGAAGACCAAAAAGATTTGATGTAACTTATGGTGATCAAGGAGTGGCTCCTACATTTGATAGTGACCGTTATAATGATGATGCAAATCTTCCAAGAAATGAGAATACTTTTACACCACAACAAAAAGTAGGTAATTTTTTATATAAAGTAAAAGATAAATTACAAAAAGCTCAAGATGGTTTAAGTTTTCAACTTCCTGAAATTACAGATGATGGTAATGAACCTTTTGGTTTACCAACTGAACAATTAACAGGTGAACAAAGAAGACAACAAGACATTAAGAAATATAGACAGAATCAACAAATAATGGATCCTAAATACAAAGATCCTAATATAACTGAAAATGATATATTTGGTAGAGCGGATACTAGTGTTACAGAATCTTACGATAGCAAATTAAAAATTAATCCTGCAGGTGTAGCAGACGCTGCTTTTGCTGGAGCTAATATTTTTAATGTTTTTGCTGAAGGTGTTGATGATAATAGAAGAGAGAGACAAATGATGGATAGAATTACTAATCCTGAATTTATCTATGGTGTTAATGAGCAATCTGATAAAGGTGACTATGATATGAACTCTGGTTTATATAGACCTGATCAAATGGGTAATATGAGAAATGCTCAAACAGGAGGTGAACTTAATGAAGAAGTTTACATGACTGATGAAGAAATAGAAGAGTTTTTGGCAAATGGTGGTCAACTAGAATATTTATAAATTTGTACTATGCGTAAAGTAAGAATAACAAAATTACCTCAAGCTCAAGCAGGAGGTTTTACAGGCAACAACTTGAATAAAGAAATAAGTACTATGGGTGGTGCCCGTATGACAAACAACTCAGATAATGTTTCTACTAGAGATACATTACAAGCTGTACCTAGAAATCAAGCAAATTTAGAAGCTGAAAAAGGTGAAACAGCCTTTGGAGATATCAATGGTGATGGCATGGCTGAACATATGAAGATTGGTGGTAAAAAACACTCCAAAGGAGGAACTCCTTTGAATTTACCTGACAATACTTTTATATACAGTGATACAGCTTCTATGAAAATTAGAGACAAAGAAGTTTTAAAAATGTTTGGTAAAACAAGTGGTTCATATACACCTGCTCAATTAGCAAAACAATATGATGTCAATAAGTACCGTAAAATTCTTGAAGATAAAAAGTCTGATAAAAAAGATATTGCTACTGCTGAGTCTATGATTAAGAATTATAACAGCAAGCTTGGTGCTTTAGCTTTAGCACAAGAATCTAAAAAAGGATTCCCTCAAGGTATTCCAGCTGCTGCTAGACCATACATGGATGAGATGGGCTTAAAGGATGAAGATATATTACCGGAAGAACTACAAATGCAGAAACAACAAATGCAAGAAGGTTTCAATCCTATGATGAGTGCAGAGATGGCTTATGGTGGTGAATTACGTAAAGCTGTATTAGGTGAAGAAACTATAGACCCTTATGGTAATGCTAAAACTAATGCTGGTAATAGAACACCAACTAATAAAGCAAATCAATTTAACACCCGTTATGAAAATGTGAAATCTTATACGGATACTTATGAGGGTGTTATACCAGGGCTTGCTAACATGTCAAATGCAGATGCACAAAAAGCAATATACCAATGGAATCTTAAAAATAATTCAGAAGGTGTAAAAAATATGTGGAGTACTTTTGGTTTAACTAATGCAGGTAAAAAAAATAAAGCACTTTCAGCACTTACTACAAATGGTGTATTTAATGAAGGTGTCTTAGACAATGCTGAAAACTTAGCGTTACTTGAAAAAGCGTATGCTGATGGTTTCTTTGGTGCTAGAACAATTGATTTCAAAGATCCTAAACAAGCAGCTGCAGCACTTGAAGAGATTAAAACTAAAACAACTGATCCTAGACAAACTAGTGAAACAGATCCTATTGTTCCAGCTGTACCACGTGATCCTGCACAACCATGGTTACAAGATAGATTATCTAGAGCTAATGCATTTGTTGATTATATGAATGTTGATAAAGCATTACCTTGGTCACCAAGAGTTAATCCTGAACAAATTGATCCTACATTTTATGATCCAACAAGAGAGTTAGCACAACAGTCTGAACAAGCAAACTTAATCATGCAAGGTTTAGGTCAATTTTCAGGTCCTCAATCAATTTCCGCACAAGCATCGCAAATACAAGGTAATGCAGCAAAGAATGCAGCTAACACTTTAGGAAGATATAATAATAATAATGTTGATATTGCTAATCAAAACAATGCACAAAATGCAGGAATAAGAAATAATGCTCAATTGCAAAACGCTGCTATTGCTAAACAACTATATGATCAAAATGTAATTGCCAACCAACAGTTCAGAAATAGTAAATCTGCAACAAGAGGAAATCTTGTAAAGGCTCAAAATAACTTGATTAGTAATATGTGGAAAACAGATGCAATGAATCAAATGTATCCTCAGTATGCTGTTGATCCTACTGTTGGTGGAGCTATGAATTTTACTAAAGGTAAAAATTTTGATGGTCAAACTATAGCATCTTTTGATGAACTTGTTAGTAAATATACAGGAGCACCATACTATATGAAAGGTGAAGCTGCTGTTAAAGCCGCACAAGCTGCTATGGGTATCCCAACAGATTCCAGTCCTTCTAATCCAGAAACTGTATTAGCTCAATACAGTAAAGAAGGTGGTGAGTTAGATCCTATGTTTGAAATGGGTGCAAGTGCTTTTCCTTTTTACGCTTTTTATTAAACTTTATATATTTATTGAAATAGTTAAAATTTAATATATTTACACTATACAGATTTAAATTCCTATGGCAACGTACATACAAAATGTAACAGATTATATACCGCAGTTTCAGCCTTTTCAGCCTGATTTTAATTTCTATGCTAATGCTTTGAGTACTAAGCAGTCGCAATATGATTCTAACTTCAAACAATTAAATAATGTTTATGGTAGATACCTTAATGCTGATTTAACAAGAGAAGATAATTCAGCTAAAAAACAAGAACTATTTAAAGCAATAGATTTTGATTTAAAAAGGGTCTCAGGTTTAGATTTATCTTTAGAAGAAAATGTAGCACAGGCAACTCAGGTTTTTAAACCTTTTTATGAAGATCAGTATCTTATGAAAGATATGGCTTTTACAAAAACTTATAAAAGAAATAGAGCTAATGCTGAAGGTTTAAAGAATGCTAGAGATACAGAGTTAAGAAAAGATTATTGGGGTTCTGGTGTTAGAGCTATGGATTATATGGCTGAAGAATTTAAAGAATCTGATTTGGAATCAACTTTAAGTTTCCGTAATCCTACATATACACCTTATGTAAATGTTATTGATAAAGCTCAACAAGTTGTTAAAGATGCAAATCTTAGTGTTGATGATGTTCAGTTTAGTCCAGATGGTAAGTGGATTGTTAAAACTAAGAATGGACAAGCTTTAATTCCTACATTAAATAAATTACTAGAAGCTTCTATTGGTAGTGATCCTACAGTTCAAGATGTTTATAAAACTCAAGCTTATGTAAATCGTAAAGATTATGCATATTCTAATGCTGCACAATTTGGTGGTGATAAAAAAGCTGCTGAAATGAAATATCTTCAAGACTCTTACACTCTTTTAAAAGAAAGTAATAATAGAAAGTATGATGTTCTTAGAAATGAAAACATTGTATATGATTCTCAAATTGCTAATATAGAAAAACAAATTGCTGATGGTAATAAGTTACCTGGTTTAAAAGTCAGACTTGAACAGTATAAACAAGCACAAGAAGTAAATAGTAAAATATTAAGTAAAGTAGAAGACACTAAGAATACTTTATCAGAAGGTTCAGCAACACTTACTACAGACTCAGGTTTTGAGAACCCTTATGGAGATATTGAATCCTTAAGGTGGAAAGTGGATAATGGAATGGCTTCATCGTTAATGAGAAAAGATTTATCTGAAGCTGCTAATATATTTGCATATACTAATTCATCAACTGATATTGAAGCCAATCCTTACAAGGTTAAAGAGATTGACCATCAATATAGAATGCAACAAGTAAGGCTTGCTAATGAAGGTAGAGCTGAAGCTGCACGTCTTAGAAATAAAGGTGAAAATGATGCAGCAGTTACTAAATGGAAACTTGATAATGGGCATATATTAGATGATAGAAAATTTTTACCAAATGGTGATCCAAATCCTACTTACAATACAGCTATCCCTAAGTTAGGTGTTGATGAAACATATGTTGCACCTTTAGGAACCGGATCAAGTACTGATGAAGTAAATATTAAATCATTAACTTTATATAACCGTCAACAAACATTTAATAATAATGTGGCACCTGCAATATCAGGAGCAATAACAGACATTGAAAATCTTTTAGCTAATAAAAAAATCACAAGAGAAGATATTAGTGGTACACTAGGTATGTCTTTAGAACAATTGAAAAAAATGTCATCAGGTGGTAGAGCTCTTTCAGGAGAAAGAATGAGTAAGATAAGTAATGGTTATAATACTTTAATGAATAATGCTTTATTGACCGATGATAAAGGAGAGGTTGCCAATCTTATTAGTAATAATTTAACTAAGTTTAATACAATGAATGATTATGCATTGTATTCTGGAGAAGTAGATAAATTTAAAAAGTCAAGTACTAAACAAGTAATGTCTGAAATGGAAAGGACATTACCTGAAGGTTTAAAACCATATGCTAAATATTTATATGATGATAACGGTGATTTAAGAAGTAAAGATGAATTTTATAAATTATCACGTTTAGCACGCCCATCAAAAAGAGTCAAGAATGCCAATATTCCTTATAGGGATTCCTTTGGTGTAAGAGATGAAAACTTAGAATATTTAAAGGTTGATGCTGATGATGAAAAAGGTGCGTATGAAGAAATGACAACACGTGCTGGTCAAATATATAAAAAATCATCCTTATGGAAAGATGCTCCTATTGGTTCAGCTAAATTTAATAATGCTGAATCAGGAACAGGTGTAACTACAACAGGTGCTCAAACAGTAACTATTTTTCCTAATCTAATTGGCAGCCTTGGTTATGCTTATTATGAACAAGCTGTTCAAGACTTGAAAAGTTCTGATTTAACAGATACTGAAAAATTTAGTTATTCCATAAATGGTGTAGCTAAACAAGATGAAAAAAATAAATTTGATGCTATACCTTTAATAAACAAAATGGTTTCTGAAAGTTACAATTCAGATTCTAAACTTAAAGGTTTTACAATGGGTGCATCTTCAATTGCTGAAAGTGATTATAAAAAAGAAGCTTTGATATTCAAGTTTAATGATGAATGGTTGAAAGATCAAGTTTATAAAGTTGATGCGGATGGTAACTCAAAAGGGGATGGTCTGATAAGTACAGAACAGTATAATGCAATTTCTAAAAACGGGTTATCAATTATAACTGAAGACGGTGTATTTAATAACGGATTATTTAAAACTTTAAGTAATGATGCTATTAAATCTTATGTTGATGTCAGTAGTCAAGGTTATTCATATGAAAGTCCTTACAGTTTAAATCCTGATAGTAAAGATAGATTTGTGTATACAAAAAATAAATTTACTAATGGTTATGATTTAGACATAACTGTATCTGAATTTAATACTGAAACTGAAGAGTTTGATATAAAGAATCAAAAGCTTGTTAATTTTTTACCAGATAATACAAATTTAACAGAGTATAGAGAAACTTTAACAAACCAAATTTTTATTCCAACATACCAAAATAATTTGATTAATGGCACAAAATGATATAAATCCTCTTGATCCATTAGGACCAGAGTTTGGAAAAATAAATCCTACTGCTCTTGATAGTAGAAGCATGAGTCCTTTTGAAGGTGATAACATTCAACCTCCAAGTATTAATTTTCCAGAAAGTAAACCTGCAATTGCAAATTTTACTAATCTGACAAGTCCACATTTTAAAATCATTGATGGTCAAAATGCTCAAAAACCTGGGGATTTTACTAATGGTTTGATGGCAAAGTTACAAACAATTAGTGCACAAGGACATCAAAATAAAAATGTTTATGCTAAAACTGGGACTTATAATGCTGGACCAAATGGTAATGCTTTTTATCAAAGATATCAAGCTTATGGTCAAGACAAATTTAATGAGATAGGATTTTCACCTTTTAGGAATAATGAAGCTATATTCAACGCTAATACAACTATGGCGGATGATTGGAAAAGAATGCTAACACATTCTTTTATACCTTTGTTTAATAGAGGTTTTGTTTCAGGTCCAAAGAGTTTGATGAAAATGATGCAAGGAGATTTCTCTGGTGATACTGAAGATGCTGCTATATATGAACATGCTGCTGCAATAGGTCAATCATCTAAAGATGGATTTGGTGCATTTATGAGTAATACAGCTATGAGTTTTGGATATACTGCTGGTATTATTGTAGAAGCTATGGCTGAAGAAATTGCTGCAGCAGCAATAACAGCAACATCATTTGGTGCAGGAACACCAATTTTAGCAGCTGCTACAGCAAACAATTTAAGAAAACTTAAAGGTCTTGGTTCCGCTATTGATGGTATAAAAGCTGTAAGACAAACTTTAAATCAAGTAAGTAATATAAATGGTGCAAGAAAATTTTGGAATGCTGCAGGTAATGTTGCAGGTAGCAAAGTTGGAAGATTCTTAAACCCGTTAGAAAATTTAACAGATGTTGCAATAGGTATTGGAAAAAATGCAGATAATTTAACAGGCCTTGCTAGAGTGAGTAAAGGTATGGGTAAAACTGCAGGTGCTTTTTATAGAGATGTAAGAAACATTAATATGGCTTTATCTGAAGCTAGGCTTGAAGGTGGTATGGTTGAAAATTCAACATATCAAAAATTATATGATAAAATATATAATGAAACTGGGCAAGCACCTACAGATGAAATGATTGCAACTATAGTTGAAAAATCTAAACAAGCTGGTAAAGAAACTTTACAGTGGAATACAGCATTGATTTTTGCATCTAATAAAATTGTCTTACCTAATTTATTACGTAGAGGTGGTAATTTCACAAAAATATTAGATTCAAAACTTGATGATGTGCTTACCATGAAAAATGGTAAGGTTGTATTTGAAAAAGGTGCTAAAGCTACAGCTAAAAAAGAAGCTACTAAAGATGGTTTCAGTTATGTTGAAAATAGTTTTAAGAATAGTCTTAAAGGTATTAAGAAACAACCAATAAGAACTATTGCTAAAGCTTCAGGTGCATACATGAAGGCTAACTTAATGGAAGGTGTTCAAGAAAATTTACAAGAAGTTATTGGTGAAGCTAATGAAAAATACTATGTTGGTATAGGTAAAGATAAAATACTAGGTACTCACCTTTTTAATAAAGGTATGGCTGAGTTAATGAAAGATGAATTAGGTGGTCAGTTTTCTGAACAAGGTTTTGAAACATTTGCTTCAGGTTTTGTTATGGGAATGTTTGGCGGTGGTTTGAATAAAACCATGGGCGCTCTTGATATGGGTTTTAATAAAGTATTCAATTCTCAAAAGTATAATGAATATAAAACTCAAAGAAATGCTTACGGTAAAGCTGTAGCTCAAAAACTAAACGATCTTTATTCTGACCCTAAAGAATTTTTTGATTCAAGGCTATTTAATTATGGTGCACAAAATCAAATGTCAACCTTAACAGAAACGGCTGATGAAAAAATGATGCGTGACTTTAAAGAACATGCTTTAATTTCTCAAGTTGCAACTGCAATTGATACAAATACTGTAGAGTACTTCAAAGATCATTTAGCTTCAATGAAAGACATGAGTGCTGAAGAATTTGAAGAAGCCTTTGGTTTTGAAAAAGGAAAGGGTGCTGAAGCACAAGCTAAGATTGATGGTATACTAGGAAAGATTGATAACATAGTTGATAAACATAAAGATGCTAATGAAAGGTTTCCAAATCCGGTTGATTTATCTAAATATGATAAAGAGTCACCAGAGTATAAAGATGCTGCAATATTAAGTGCTGCTTGGGAAGAGGGGAAAAAGAATTACGTTTATTTAAATCAGGCTTTTACAGACATCATGGGTAGAATGGAGTCTATTTCATCTACTATTTTAAACCATGAATCTCTTAAAAATATTTCTCAAAATGACATGCAATTGTTGTTTCAACCTGAAAGACTAAATGTTGAAGTAGGTTTATTAGAATCAGAGATTGCATCTTTATCAGGACTTGCTGATCCTCAATCAAAACAATCTTTAAAAGAGAAGCAAGCTAAATTAGCTGCTATTAAAGATTTTAAAGAATCTTATGATAAACATAGAAGTTATTTTAAAAGAGATCAATTAAGAGCTGGTGTAGCTAAACAACTTGGTAAGGAAGATGTTGAAGTTACTGAGGAAATGATTGATGAAGTTTTAGATCAAACTCTTGGTAAACGCTCTGATGCAGCTGATTCTAAAGTTAAAAGAGAGCTAGAAGCATCATATAAAAAATATTTAAAAGCTGTTTCAGGAAATAATTCAAATTTATTATTTAATGAAGACATAGATGCATCATTTACACAATTACAAGACTTCTACACTTTGAGTGATGAGTCTAAAATGTTTGTGGAAAGTATTAATTTATTACATGATCCAGGTAACTTTTTCACACACGTTGAAAAAACTAATGCTTGGATGACAAATCTTTATAATAATAAGAAAGATTATTACAGACAAGTTGTTGAAGAACAAATGGCTGCAGTTGAGAATAATGCTATATTGAATGCTCTTGCTGATAAGGGTATTTATATTGATTTAGATCAGTTTGAAAACTACATTAAAAATGGTGTTTATCCTAAAGAATTCTTTAATGATGTAACTAAACAAGTTATACCTAAAGGTACTGAACAGTATAGTCAGATTATTAATCTAATGGATAGGCTTTCTGTTAAAGAGGAAGAAGCTGAGACAGGAACTTTTGATGCAGATTTGCAAGCAGAATTAGACATTCTAGATGAGCAGATGAAAAATGATTTGGATAAACTTCCTAAAACTCTACAGAAACAAATGGGAGTCACTATTACTTCTGATAAAGGAAAACCATTCAATATTAAAAAAGTAATCAAACTTACTAAAGAGGGTGAAAGTATAGAGGTTAAATATGAAGGCTCAGATAAAACTTATACTTTTTATAGAACTAAAGATGGACTTAAGCATGTTGATGAAAATGGTGAAGATGTAGACATCAAGTCTGTTAAAGATAAGTTTGATACAATAACACCATTTAAAAGTATAACAGCTGCAGAACCTAAGCAAGTTGAGGAGATTAAAAATAAATATGCTGAATTAAAACTTGATACTATTGAAAGATATAATGCTAAGAAGAAAGCAAATCCTGAACCAGTTACAGTGATCACAAATGAGACACCTGTTGAGGATATGCCTACTGAGTTATATACAGAACTTCAAGATGCTTTCAATAAATCTAAAGAAGCTGATGAAGCTTTAGAGATGGGTGCTGACGATACTCAAATGCTTAATATATTTAAAGAATATGTTAGAAAGAATCTTGAAGCTAGAGCTATAATTGACGCATATAATCAAAAAGTAAAAATTGATAATGCTTCAAAACAATCAGGTGAAGTAGAAGAGTTTTCTTTTAAATATAATGGTAATGTGTTCAATACAGCAGACATGAGTATTGAAGATCTTGCTGTTTATAAAGATAGACTTAATGAAAAGATAGGTGAACTAGAGGCTCAAGATCTTGATCCAGATAGAACTAAACTATTAGCTTCTTACCAAGATACTTTTGAGAAGCTTGATAGGTTAATCAAGTTTAGATTAATACCATTTAGAAATGAGAAATTAAAAAAAGTTCAAGCTGTAGTTGATGACATAATTGAGAAAAGTAAAAATGTTAAACTTGTTGATAACAGTTATTACTCAGTTGATGGTAGTGATGTACAAATGCAAAGAGTGAGTAATTTCATACAGCGTTTTAAGTCAGATACTTTTACATATGTTGGTAAAAATCAAATCAATACAGCATACGCTTTATATTTGAGTAAAGAATTTACTGATGAAAATATTGAAAAATTCATTGCAAGAATAAAAGAAACTTTTGATGCTGAGCCTGCTAAGTATGGTGTGTATGATAATCTTTATACTGAACTCAGATCTTTCTTAAAAT
>Ga0228634_1000611_pt1 | contig 24723 bp, 21 predicted proteins | sample 42DmetaG_FD_190063 | JGI IMG/M metagenome (GOLD analysis project Ga0228634, IMG submission 190063) | Seawater microbial communities from Monterey Bay, California, United States - 42D | ecosystem: Environmental > Aquatic > Marine > Coastal | place: USA: California | collected 2016-09-27 | reverse complement strand
TGAAGAAAAAGGTGGTAATTGTTCAGAAATCTAATTAACTTTGCCAACATTTTTATAGAATGAAAAGGTTTATACAGAATATTAAGAACATTTGGAAAGTTGAAGAATTGAGAAAGAGGATTTTATTGACTCTTTCTCTAATTCTTATTTACCGTGTTGGATCATTTATTATTTTACCTGGTGTTGACTATTCTGCATTAGAACGAGCTCAAGAAGCTGGTAATGAAAATACTTTAGAAACTTTATTATCATTGTTTTCTGGAGGTGGTTTTTCAAATGCTTCTGTGATGGCTCTTGGTATTATGCCTTATATTAGTGCATCTATTATTATGCAGCTTTTAGGTATGGCAGTTCCTGCTGTACAAAAGATGCAAAATGAAGGTGAATCAGGTAGGAAACGTATTAATAATTACACTCGTATTCTTACGATTGTAATTTGCGCTCTTCAAGCTCCGAGTTATTTATCTTTATATGTTGCTCAGAAAGGTGCAATGCCTGTTGATGCTTCAACATTTTGGTGGACACAAACAATAATTGTTCTTATAGCTGGTTCTATGTTTGCTGTTTGGCTTGGAGAAAGAATTACTGATAAAGGTATTGGTAATGGTATTTCACTATTAATTACTGTTGGAATATTAGCTCGTTTACCTGAAGCGTTTACAGCAGAAATAGGTATTAGTTCTGCTAACTTGATTAAAATTGTTCTTGAAATAGTTGCTTTCATGTTAGTTGTTTTATGTACGGTATTAATTGTCCAAGGTGTTAGGAAAATTCCTTTAAATACTGCTAAAAGAGTTGTTGGTGCTAGAGCAGTTGATGCTCAAAGTGCTAGAAGTTATCTTCCTATCAAGGTCAATGCAAGTGGTGTTATGCCTATCATTTTTGCACAAGCAATAATGACTATTCCAATAATGATTTTTTCAGGGGATGGAACTGAACCAAGTTTTTTACAGAATGCAATAGGTGATCCTTACGGATTAGGTTATAATTTACTTCTAGCTGTTTTAATAATTGTTTTTACATTTTTTTACACAGCTATTATGATTAACCCTCGTAAAATTGCTGATGAGCTGAAAAGAAGTGGTGGTTTTATACCAGGTGTTAGACCAGGAGATGAAACAGCAGAGTATATTGATACATTAGTATCTAGGATAACATTTCCGGGTTCTTTATCATTAGCTATTGTTGCTATTCTTCCTGCTATCGCAAAAATTGCAGGTGTTAATGATGCTTTTGCTATGTTTTTTGGAGGTACTTCTGTATTGATCATGGTAGGTGTTGTATTAGACACTTTACAGCAAATTGAATCTTATTTATTGAATCGTCAGATGGACGGATTAATGGAAGGTACTAGAGTTAGAGGAAGAAGAACAGCAAACGAATTATCAGGTTTTTAAAATGGCTAAACAAGCATCAATAGAACAAGACGGAGTTATTACTGAAGCATTATCTAACGCAATGTTTAGAGTTGAATTAGAGAATGGTCATGTAATTACTGCTCATATATCAGGTAAAATGAGAATGTTTTACATAAAAATATTACCTGGTGATAGAGTTAAAGTTGAGATGTCTCCTTATGATTTAACAAAAGGTAGAATCTCATTTAGATACAAATAATTATTATAATAATAATAGAGATGAAAGTAAGAGCATCAGTTAAAAAACGATCTGTTGATTGTAAGATCGTTAAGAGAAAAGGAGTAGTTTATGTGATTAATAAAAAGAATCCTAAACTTAAACAAAGACAAGGGTAAAATTTAAGAGTATGGCGCGTATTGCAGGTATAGATTTACCAAAAAACAAAAGAGGTGTAATAGGATTAACTTACATCTATGGTATTGGTCGTAGCACTTCAGCAAAGATTTTGAAGTCTAATAGTATTGATGAAAACATTAAGGTTCAAGACTGGAATGATGATCAACTAGGAGCAATCCGTAATTCAATTAACGAAATTAAGGTTGAGGGTTCACTTCGTTCAGAAGTACAACTTCACATTAAACGTTTAATGGATATCGGATGTTATAGAGGAATTCGTCACAGAACAGGTTTACCTTTAAGAGGACAACATACTAAGAACAATTCTCGAACTAGAAAAGGTAAGAGAAAAACTGTTGCTAATAAGAAGAAAGCTTAAAATAATTAATTAAGAGATGGCAAAGTCTAATCAAAAAAAGAAGAAGAATGTCAAAGTAGATGCAGTTGGCGAAGCGCACATTAGTGCTACCTTCAATAACATCATTATTTCTTTGACTAACACTGCTGGTCAAGTAATTTCTTGGTCATCAGCTGGAAAAATGGGTTTTAGAGGTTCAAAGAAAAACACACCTTATGCTGCTCAGGTAGCTGCTGAGGATTGTGCAAAAGAAGCTCATGACTTCGGACTACGTAAAGTTAAGGTTTTTGTTAAAGGACCTGGTGGAGGTAGAGAATCTGCAATAAGATCTTTACACAATAATGGTATTGAAGTTACTGAGATAGTTGACGTTACTCCATTACCACATAATGGTTGTAGACCACCAAAAAGAAGAAGAGTATAGTTTTAACCGTAAAAGATTTTTAGATTATCGAAGGAAAGCCTTAATTCATAATCTCTTTTACAAATATTTAATAAAATGGCAAAATACATAGGTCCAAAATCCAAAATTGCGCGTCGTTTTCAAGATCCAATTTTTGGTCCAGACAAAGCTTTAGAAAGAAGAGCTTACGGTCCAGGTCAGCACGGTCCAAATAAGAGACGTGGAAAATTATCTGAATATGGTATTCAGTTAAAAGAAAAACAAAAAGCTAAATACACTTACGGTATTCTTGAAAAGCAATTTTCAAACATGTTTGCTAAGGCTTCAAGAATGAAAGGTATTACTGGTGAAAATTTATTACAAATGTGTGAAACACGTTTAGATAATACTGTTTTTAGACTAGGTGTATCTCCAACAAGAAGTGGTGCTCGTCAGTTAGTTTCTCATAGACACATTACTGTTAATGGAGAAATAGTTAATATTCCATCTTATGTTGTAAAGGTTGGTGATGTTGTTGGAATTCGTGAGAAATCTAAATCTTTAGAGATTATATCAAATTCACTTTCTTCAAATAACAAAAAATACGATTGGTTAGATTGGGATTCTTCAGCTATGTCTGGTAGAATGTTAAATGTTCCTTCAAGAGAAATGATTCCTGAAAACATTAAAGAACAATTAATCGTTGAATTGTATTCTAAATAATAAATAAAACATTAACATGGCAATTCTAGACTTCCAAAAGCCTGATAAGGTAATAATGATTCAATCCGATGAGCATCAAGGGCAGTTTGAATTCCGTCCACTTGAACCTGGTTATGGAATCACTGTAGGAAATGCATTAAGAAGAATTTTATTATCTTCATTAGAAGGTTTTGCAATTTCTTCTGTTCGTTTTGAAGGGGCTGATCACGAGTTTACAACTATAAAAGGTGTTGTAGAAGATATTACTGAGATTATTTTAAATTTAAAGCAAGTTCGCTTTAAACAACAAATTGAAGGTACTGACTCTGAGACTGTTGTTGTTTCTATTGGTGGGCAAGATAAATTAACTGCTGGTGATTTAGGTAAATTCACTTCTGCTTTTCAGGTTTTAAATTCTGATTTAGTAATCTGTAACATGGAACCTTCTGTTAAGTTGGAGTTTGAGCTTACAATAATAAAAGGTAGAGGATATATTCCTGCTGAAGAAAATAAATTAGGAAATGCACCATTTGGTACAATTTTCGTTGATTCTATTTTCACACCAATTAAGAATGTTAAATTTTCTGTTGACAACTTCAGAGTTGAACAAAAAACAGATTATGAAAAATTAATTTTTGACATTGTTACTGATGGTTCTATTCACCCCAAAGAAGCTTTAAAAGAATCTGCAAAGATTTTAATACATCATTTCATGTTGTTCTCTGATGAGCGTATAACTTTAGATAGTGAAGTTAAATCTGATTCTGAGGAGTTTGATGAAACATCATTACACATGAGACAACTTTTAAAGACTAAGTTAGTAGATATGGATTTATCTGTACGTGCTCTTAATTGTCTAAAAGCTGCTGATGTTGAGACTTTAGGTGATTTAGTATCTTACAACAAAAACGACTTATTGAAGTTCCGTAACTTTGGTAAAAAGTCACTTACTGAATTAGAAGACTTAGTAGATAATAAAGGTCTTAACTTTGGGATGAACGTTGCTAAGTACAAATTGGATAAAGATTAGTATCGCAATATATTAATAATGGCGTAATAGGTGGCTGAGCTTTAGCGATACCTTGAAAAGACTCAGTTAACCGTTACTTACGAAATTTTATAAAATGAGACACGGAAAAAAATTTAATCATTTAGGTAGAAAAACAGCTCATAGAAAAGCGATGCTATCTAATATGGCTACATCATTATTGATGCACAAGCGAATCAACACTACTGTTGCTAAAGCTAAGGCTTTAAGAGTTTTTGTTGAACCAATAATTACAAAGTCAAAAACAGATTCTACTCATTCGAGAAGATTAGCATTTAGTCAGCTTCAAAGTAAAGAAGTTGTTACTGAATTATTTAGAGAGATAGCACCTAAAGTTGCTAATAGAAATGGTGGGTATACTAGAATTATTCGTACTGGTTACAGACTTGGTGATAACGCAGAGATGTGTATGATTGAGCTTGTTGATTACAACGAAGTTTATTCTAATGAAGCTACTAAGAAAGTTACAAGAAGATCAAGAAGAGGTGGTAAAAAATCTACTGATGTAGATAATACTTCTAACGAAAATGTTGAAGCTTCATCTGATGATGCTAAAACAGAAGAATCTTCTAATGATGATTCAGCTGAAGAAACTACTAAAGAAGATTAATACATTGATATTATATCTATAAAAAAAAGGGTAATGTTTACATTACCCTTTTTTTATGACAAATTGTTTCTTATTTATTAATTGAAATTCTAACTTTGCAAAAAAATACTTTTCATGGAAGAAAGAAAAAAAGCCGTAATTGTTTTAGAGGATGGAACTGTTTTTGAAGGTAACGCTATTGGTAAAATTGGTATTACGTCTGGTGAAATTGCATTCAATACTGGTATGACTGGTTATCAAGAAGTTTTTACGGATCCCTCTTATTTTGGACAGTTACTAATAATGACTTCTCCGCATATTGGTAATTATGGGGTACATGATAAAGAAGTTGAGTCTGATAATGTAAATATTTCTGGATTAATCACTAAAAAGTTTTCAGATGTTTACTCTAGATCTTCTGCAAGCGGAAGCCTACAGGATCTATTGGCTAGTAATCATACTGTCGGTATTTCTGATGTTGATACACGTTCTCTTGTAAGACACATAAGAAGTAAAGGAGCTATGAATGCAGTAATTTCTTCTGAGGAATTAGATATTTCTAAGCTTAAAGAAATTCTTTTATCTGTTCCATCAATGTCTGGTTTAGAACTTTCTTCTAAAGTATCAACTAAAAAACCTTTTGAATCTAGGAATGAGGAATCAAAATATAGAGTATCTCTTCTGGATTTGGGTGTTAAAAAAAATATTGTTAGATGTTTAGTAGAAAGAGGCTGTCATGTTAAAGTATTTCCTCTGAACTCAACAATAGAAGATTTATTGTCCTTTAATCCTGATGGTTTTATGCTATCCAATGGTCCTGGTGATCCATCAGCAATGCCTAGTACTATTAAGTTAGTTTCTGAAATAGTAAACACTGGCAAACCAGTTTTTGGAATTTGTTTAGGTCACCAAGTATTAGCTTTAAGTCAAGGGCTTAAAACTGAAAAAATGTTTAATGGTCATAGAGGGATTAATCATCCTATATTAAACCTTAAAACTGGAAAAGGAGAAGTAACTTCTCAGAATCACGGTTTTGTTGTTTCAAAGGATAGTGTTTCTACGAGTAGTGAAATAGAAATTACACACAAGCATTTGAATGATGATACAATTGCTGGAATTGAATTAAAAGGAAAGCCAGTTTTTTCTGTTCAATATCATCCTGAAGCATCCGCTGGTCCACATGATTCAAGGTATCTTTTTGATCAGTTTGTTGATAGTATGAACAAGAATTAGTAGTATTGATTTTATTAAATAATTATGAGTTATATTAAAAAAATAGTAGGTCGCCAAATTCTAGATTCTAGAGGTAACCCTACAGTAGAAGTTGATGTTTATACAACAAACGGTTTTATGGGTAGAGCAGCAGTTCCTTCTGGTGCATCTACAGGTATTCATGAAGCTGTTGAGTTAAGGGATAACGATAAGAATGCTTATTTAGGTAAAGGTGTTTTAAATGCTGTAAAATCTATAAATACGCTTTTAAATGATGCTTTGGTTGGAATGGATATTTTTGATCAGAAAAAAATAGATCATTTAATGATTTCTATTGATGGTACAGAAAATAAATCAAAAATTGGTGCAAATGCTATTTTAGGTGTTTCTTTAGCTGTATCAAAAGCAGCAGCACAAGCAGCTGGTTTAAGTTTGTATAAATACATTGGTGGAGTTGGTGCGGTAACTATGCCAGTTCCAATGATGAATATCTTAAATGGTGGTTCTCATGCCGATAATTTAATTGATATTCAAGAATTTATGGTAATGCCTTTTGGGGCTTCTTCTTTTTCTGAAGGATTGAGATGGGGTACAGAAGTTTTCCATAACTTAAAAAGCGTATTGAAATCTAAGGGAATGTCAACTAATGTTGGTGATGAAGGTGGATTTGCTCCAAGTTTAGGTTCAAATGAAGAGGCTATTCAAGTAGTGTTGGAAGCGATTGAAAAAGCTGGGTTCAAACCTGGTGTTGATATGCATATTGCTCTAGATGCTGCATCTTCAGAGTTTTATGACGCTGAAAAAGGATTGTATATTTTTGAATCTACAGGAGATCAGATGACTTCTTCTCAAATGGTAGATTACTGGAAAGATTGGACATCTAAATATCCTATAGCTTCTATTGAAGATGGTTTAGCGGAAGATGATTGGGCAGGATGGAAAATGGCTACAGATGCTATTGGAGATAAAGTTCAATTAGTTGGTGATGATTTATTTGTTACAAATACGAAGCGTTTAGCTAAAGGTATTAACGAAGGAATTGCAAATTCAATTTTAGTAAAAGTTAATCAAATTGGTTCTTTAACAGAGACGATTGAAGCTGTTCAATTGGCGACAAGAAATAATTATACTTCAGTTATGAGTCATAGAAGTGGTGAAACTGAAGACTATACAATTGCTGATTTAGCTGTAGCATTAAATTGTGGTCAGATTAAAACTGGTTCTGCTTCTAGAAGTGATCGTATGGCTAAATACAATCAATTATTAAGAATTGAAGAGGAATTAGGAGAAAGTGCTATTTATCCAGGTAAAGACTTTAAGTTTTTATAAGGAATTAATTGATAAATTTAAAAGGCTGTTTCGATTGAAACAGCCTTTTTTTTCTTCAAGCAAACAAAGCCTTCACCACTTCATCCATTTTTGCACATTTCACAATCTCAATTTTGTAATTACTTTGTTCTATTCCTTTAGCATGTTTAGATAGTATTATTTTTTCAAAACCTAGTTTTTCGGCTTCGTGGATGCGTTGGTCTAATCTGTTTACAGGACGAATTTCACCTGATAGTCCTACTTCTGCTGATAATGCAATGTTATTGGATATTGGAATGTCAGCATTTGAACTTAATACAGCAGCGACAACCGCTAAATCTATTGCTGGATCATCTACTTTAATTCCACCTGCAATGTTTAAGAAAACATCTTTTGCTCCAAGCTTAAATCCACATCTTTTCTCCATAACCGCTAAAAGCATGTTTAATCTTTTACCGTCAAATCCTGTTGAGGATCTTTGAGGTGTTCCATAGGCTGCCGTGCTTACAAGTGCTTGAACTTCTACTAAAATTGGTCGATTTCCTTCTAGTGTTCCTGCAATAGCAATTCCGCTTAAGCTTGAATCTGTATTGGTAATTAAAATTTCTGAAGGATTTGAAACTTGTCTCAATCCATTACCTAACATTTCGTAGATTCCTAATTCGTTGGTGCTTCCAAACCTATTTTTGATGGTTCTTAAAAGTCGATATACATGATTTCTATCTCCTTCAAATTGCATCACCGTATCAACCATGTGTTCCAATACTTTTGGTCCTGCAAGTGAGCCTTCTTTAGTTATATGTCCTATTAAGAAAATAGGTGTATTTGATTTTTTTGCATACCTCAAAAGTTGAGCTGTACATTCTCTCACTTGTGATATACTACCAGGTGAACTTTCTATCGAAGGATTATATATAGTCTGTATAGAATCAATGACTAATAGCGATGGTTTTATTTCTTCTGCTTGACTAATAATATTTTGGATATTTGTTTCTGTAAGAATAAAACAGCCTTTATTTTCTAAGCCTATTCTTTCAGCGCGCATTTTAATTTGTTGCTCACTCTCTTCTCCAGATACATAAAGAACTTTAAGGTTCGTTTCTTTTATAGCAATTTGTAGTATTAATGTTGATTTACCAATACCTGGTTCTCCTCCAAATAATATCAGTGACCCTGGTACAATGCCTCCTCCTAAAACTCGGTTTAATTCTTGATCATTTAGTTCTATTCTTGCATGTTCTTGGTTTTCTATTTCTTGAAGGACTTGTGGTTTTGAATTTCTTTTAGAAGTTGAAAACGCTACTAAATCAGAATTATTATTGCTAATAATTTCTTCTACAAATGTATTCCATTCGCTACAAGATGGACATTTACCTAACCATTTTGGGGTTTCATGTCCACAGTTTTGACAAAAAAAAGCTGATTTTACTTTCGCCATGATTTTTATTTATAAAGATAGAATCATTTTTAGACTTTTTAGATAAAGTTTAGGTTTGAACCGTATGATTTGTTTTTTGATAACGAAATTAGATAATACTTTTTTTGGACCATTAAATGATTATGGGCGTTTTATGTTTAAAGTTTTTTTATTTAGTTACTAGAACTAAAACATCTTTTAATTCAAATTTACCTTTTAACCATTTAAATAAACCAGTTATAACTTTTTATGTAACAAAAGTTATCACTCTTCTTATACTTGTAGTTGTAAACTATTAATGTCATGAAAAAAAGGTTCCTAATTATTTTTACTCTATTTTTTATATCTCTATCTACTTTTGGACAGGATATGCAAGTAAAAGGACAGGTCTTTGATACATCTGGTGTTGCAAAGTTAGAAAATGCTTTAGTAATGGCTGTGAGGTTAAAGGATTCTTTGTTGTTGGACTTTACAAGAACTGATGTTGATGGACACTTTTCTATTGGAAATTTTTCAGTGGACACTTTTTCATTAGTAGTTGATCATCCTCGTTTTGAGAAACGTAATTATTTCATTTTAGGAAGTCCAACGAATAGCCAAATTGAAATTAAAAAAGTTATTTTATCTACTAAAACGAAAGATTTAGAAGAAGTTGTTATTTATGCTAATAAGAATCCAATCTATTATAATGGAGATACCCTAGTATATGTTGCTGATTCGTTTAAAGTTGCTGAGAATGCTGTGGTTGAAGATTTATTAAAGAAGCTTCCTGGTGTTGAGGTGGATAGAGATGGTAAAATAAAGTCACAAGGGCAGGATATAGGTAAAGTTCTAGTCGATGGAGATGAGTTTTTTGGAAATGACCCTACTATCGCTACTAAAAATTTAGGAGCTAAAAGCATTGCTTCTGTTCAAGTATATGAGAAAAAAGAAGAAAATCAACAAGATGGTTCTGAAGAGACTATTCAAGTTTTAGATTTAAAACTAAAGGAAGATGCGAAGAATGGGTATTTTGGAAAAGCAACATTAGCTTCTGATTTTCAGAATTTCCATGAAGGAGAATTTTTATTCAATCGTTTCAGTGGGGCTCAAAGGTTGTCTGTATTTGCTCTTGGTTCCTCAACTCCTAGAACAGGTATTGGGTATGCAGATCAGAATAAATTTGGTATTAGTTCTTTTAATAGCAATAATTCTACAGGTGTTCCTACTACTTTTACTTCTGGTTTTTCATTCGTTGATAAATTTGGTAAAAAGAAACAAGCAAAGTTAAGTTTAGATTATACGTTTAATAATTATGAGTTACGAGCTGCAACATCGAGTATTTCTCAGTATATTTTACCGACAGACACAAGTTACTATACAGATGACTCTACCTATAATAAATCATTTCAGAATTCTCATAATTTAACAGCAGAGTTTTTTTATCAAATAGATTCTTTAACTTCTATTATAGTAAAACCTACACTATCTACAACTAATAGTACAAACGATAATTTAAGTTTATCTGATTTTTTAACAGAGAACAAAGAAGCAACTCGAACAACGTCTATTTTAAATGAAATTGAAACTAAAGATTTTAACTTTTCAAATAAGGTAGAATTTGACAGAAACTTTATGAAAGACAGAAGAAACTTAAACTTTCAATATTACTTATCTAAGGATAACAGAAATAGGGAAAGTATATTATTATCTTCCGATATTTTTATTAACTCAACTAATTCTTTATCCGAAATTAATCAAAAAAGAGAAGAAGTCAATTATAGTGATTACCATCAGGGAACTATTGCTTATACTGAACCTTTAGGTAAAAAAACAAAGTTGATTTTTGATTATTTGATTACTTCAGATAAATCTTCTCAGGACATTCTGACAAACGATAATGACGGGGCTGGTATTTTTTCTGTTTTTAATTCCTCTCTCTCTAATTCATTTGAAAACCAAAGGAATGATAATAGGGTAGGGACTAAATTTAGTTACGAGTCTAGAAAACAAAGGTTAACTTTTGGTGCTTATGCTAGAAATGTAACTATTGATAATGTTAACATTACTACAAATACGAATATTGTTCAAAGTGTAAATAATATTCTACCTACTTTAAAATATACCTATAAGTTTAGTCAAACTTCAAGATTGAAAATAAATTATAATACTTATTCTTCACTTCCATCAGTTAATGATTTACAATTAGTACAAAACAATACTAATACAAATAGAGTTGTTATTGGTAATCCAAATTTAAAGCCTAATTATACAAATTCGATTAATTTATTTTACAACACTTGGAATGCTCTGTCTGGTAGGTATATTTGGTCTAACTTAACAGGTAACATTACAAATAATGCGTTTGGAGATGCAATTGTTTATGACGAATTAGGAAGAACAGTATCACAAAGAGTTAATGTAAATGGTAATTATAATTTTAATTTAAGAGCTGGAGGAGGTTTTCCGATCTATAAAAGAATTTTATCAATTCGACCAAAGGTTAATGTAGGATATAGTAATTTAGTCAGCTTTATTAATTCTGAAAAAAACTCAACTATAAATCGTTCATTTTCTGGAGAATTAGAATTAAGATTTCAGAAAGATTCTTTAGAATTTTCTTTAGGGCTAGATCAGACTTATTTTAATCCAACTAATTCTTTAGGAAGTGTTAAGACAAATCCTTATTCATTGGGAGAGTATACGGCTGATATAACCTTAAAAACTAAATACAATTTTAAGTTTCAGTCAGATTTGACTTATACAGTTAATAGTCAGAGAGCAGATGGGTATAACATTGATTTTTTTGTATGGAATATGAGTTTGAGTCGAAACTTTTTATCTACAGAAAATTTAGTTGTAAGTATAGTTGCTAATGATATCTTAAACCAAAATGTTGCAGCTGCAAGAACTGTAAATGGAAATATAATTACAGACAATAGAACACAAATTATTTCACGATACTTTTTGTTACGTATAGTTTATAAGTTTAATAACAATAAAACAAGGGAAGCAGATGCAAAAATGGGATGGCATTAGATTTTTTAAATTAGTATTATTTACATTTTTTGTTTTAAGTATTAATTTTCTTTCAGCACAAATATCTGAAGGGAGAATACTATTTGAAAGAAGAACAAACCTCGAAAAGAAGTTTAAGGATTCACCCTATGGAAAAAAAGCAATAAATAAGGATAATAAAATAAAAGTTGAGAATTTTGAATTGTTTTTTACAGATTCAAGTTCTATTTTTAAACCTATTTTGAGTGATGAAGTTGATAGGTTAAGTTGGGCTACAGCTAAAAATACAGTTTTTCATAATTTAAATACTTCAGAGAAATTAATTTTTTTAAACGTTTGGGGTAAAGAATTAATTGTTAAAGATTCAATTGGAAATAGAAACTGGAAAATTACAGAAAGCAGTAGGAATATTGCTGGTTATACGTGTTATAAATCTATTTGGCAAAAAGATGATACTACCAGAATTTATGCATGGTTTACTCCAGAGATTATTCCATCTATAGGTCCAGAAGGATTTGATGGATTACCAGGTACAATTTTAGGATTAGCTACTGAAGATGGCGGAATCATTTATTTTGCAAAAGAGGTTAAAATTATGACTCCTAAAGAAGAAGATTTAGCAATTGATTTGAAGAAAAAAGATATTTTCACAAAACAAACTTTAAGTGAAAAGTTCGAAAAACAATATGGAACAAATGATTTTGGAAAAAGAATTTTTGCTGAATTATTTAGATGGTTATAAATATTCTAAAAATAACTGTTCATAGAACAAAAAAGGAGGATAATTAAACCCTCCTTTTTAACTGATAACTTTAACTTTAATTAAGCATTTTCAGCAACAACAGATGTAACTGCTGGGATATGTTCTTTTAATAACATTTCAATTCCACCTTTTAGGGTTGCAGTTGATGAAGGGCATCCTGCGCACGACCCTTTTAATAAAACGGTTACAACTCCATCATCAAAACTTCTAAAGTCGATCGCTCCACCATCTCCTTCTACTGCTGGACGAATGTATTCGTCTAACAAATCAACAATTGCTTGGTCGTATTCAGAAGGTTCATACACTTTTTGAGGTTTATTATCTTCTGTTTTTGTTTCTACTGGTTTTGGCTCAGGCATTTTTATTAAAACATCTTTTCCTTCAGATAGCCATTCTTTTAAGAATTCTCTTAATTCCATCAATACAAAATCCCAAGAAACAGCATCGGATTTAGTTATTGTAACAAAATTTACACTAATAAATACTCCTTGAACAAAAGGAAAATTAAATAATTCTTCAGCAAGAGGAGAGTAACCAATAGTTTCTTGTCTGTTGAAAAAGTTGACTGTATTGTCAATAAGTATGTGCTTATTAGCAACAAATTTCATCGTAGCAGGATTTGGAGTCATCTCTGCGTATATAGTAACTGGTACGTTCATTGTTTTTTAATTTTAGTTACACAAAATTAACTTTTATGTTCTAAGATTAGCATATTTTAACTGTTAACTTTCGTTATATTTTTGTTTATTTGTAGTATGAAAATGGTGAAATACTTATCGTTTGTTCTTGTAGCTTTTGTTTTTATATGCAGTGCAGGAGTAAGTATGTTCACTCATCATTGTAAAGAAGATGGCGATTCTTTGTCTTTTTTTATACAAAAGAATCATAACTGTAAAAAAGAAGCTGTATCTTCTTGCTGTTCTATTCAAGAACAAGAAGGGAATTGTTGTTCGGACGAAGTAAAGACTTTAAAATCAGAGTTTAATTTTGTAAATGAAATTTCAAAGTTTCAACTTAACTTTTCTCCTTTATCAGTCCCTAAAATTATTTATAGTTTTCAAAATGTGTTAGTTGAGTTAGACAACGCATACCTGTTTTACGATCCACCACCTTTATTATATCATTCGAATATTACAATTTTTAATCAAGTTTTTCGCCTTTGATTCTTATGTTTTTATGATAGGTTGTTATTAATTAATAGTAATGACTAATGTTGAATACAAATGAATTTTAATTATGAAAAGCATATTAATTGTAATTCTGTTTTTTCTGTCAACATCTATTTTTTCTCAAAAAATTGAAGGAGAGATAATAGGAATTGAAAATGAAAAGACAGAAAAAATATTTGGAGCGACCATTCGTTCTAAAACAAATCAAGTAAATACTGATTTGGATGGTGGCTTTTTTTGGACACTTGAAAATAGAATAGGCGATACAGTTGTTGTTTCTGCACCTAACTACCTTTCTGATACCATAGTTTTTTCTGAATTAAGAAAGTTCTATAGAGTCTATCTTCATAAGGTAAAGGGTTTAGCTAATGTGGTTGTAACTGCAGAAAAAGAATCTTATTCTGTTTCTAGTTTTAATCCACTCCATACAGAGATGATAGATCATAAAGAACTTAGAAAAGCTGCTTGTTGTAATCTATCGGAATCTTTTGAAACTAATGCTTCGGTAGATGTAAATATTACTGATGCAGTATCAGGAGCTAAAAAGATCCATATGATGGGGGTAGATGGTGTTTATACTCAGATTCAAATGGAAGGTATCCCTTATTTTAAAGGGGTAGAATCGAGTTCTGGAATTGGTTCCATGCCTGGAACTTGGATTGAGTCAATGCAAGTAACAAAAGGTTCTGGATCTATAATTTACGGTTACGAACCAATGGTTGGGTTAATTAATCTAGAATTGAAAAAACCAAATAAGATTGAAAGAGCATTTTTTAATACTTACATCAACCGCTTTGGTAGGTATGAATTTAATTTTAATGGAGGAACGAAAGTTAATGATAAATGGAGTCAAGCTTCTTTTTTTCATTATTCAGGACTATCCCAAGAAAACGATAACAATAACGATAGTTTTAGAGACTTACCTTTAACACAAAGTTTTGCATTGTTGAATAGATGGAAATATGAAGGTGAAAAAATGGTTGCTCAAATAGGGGTTAATGCATATTCAAATGATATTAAAGGAGGACAAGTGAGTGCGTTTAAAAATGATAAAAGTAGATATGGTGTTTTTCTAAACTCTAACCATGTTGATTTATTTGCTAAAACCGGTTTTTTCTTTAAAGAGAAACCTTTTCAGTCAATAGGTATTTTATATGATTTTAAGTACCAAGATTACAGTGGTAGTTTTGGTAATGATGTCTTCAATACTTCGGAAAAAAGAGGATATATTAATGCTGTTTACGATGGTATAATTTACAATACTAACCACAACATAAAGTACGGAACGAGTATTGTGATGATTGATTTAAAACAATCTTTATTGAAAAATAATAACAATTTTGAAGATAATCGTTTAGAAATTGTTCCTGGAGTTTTTGGAGAATATACATTTAGAGGAAATAGGTTTACTTCTATTTTGGGATCTAGAATAGATTTCCATAATCTATATGGGGCACAATTTTCTCCTAGATTTCATGGTAAATATGATATTACAGAAACTTTTACTTTTCGCTTTTCCAGTGGAAGTGGATTTAGAGTCCCAAACTTTATTTCTGACAATGTTTCACTTTTGGCGAACTCCTTTTATTGGGAAAATAACGCCGTAGTTCAGCCTGAAAAATCTTGGAATAACGGAATATCGTTTGTTAAAGATTTTTCATTTTTCAATAGAAAATCTCAATTAGTTATAGATTACTATCGAACTGACTTTCAGGAACAGTTAATTGTAGACAGGGATTTAAAAGAAAATACGATAATTTTCAATAACCTTGAAGGGAAGTCTTATTCTAATGCCATTCAAGTTGAATTCTCTATTGAGCCAATTCGTAATTTTAAAATAAGAATGGCTTATAAATACCTAGATGTTAAAGCAGAATTTGGAGGGGTTGAACAGTCAAAAGTTATGTTACCTAAAAATAGAGGTTTTTTAAATTTAGGTTATATCTCTAGAGATAAAAGATGGGAAATTGACTTGACTTCATCTGTGATAGGTCAAGTTAGGTTACCTAATCATACTATTTTAGAAAAAAAATCAGAAAGTTTTAGTTTGACTAATTTTCAAGTAACACATATTTATAAAAAGTGGGATATTTATTTAGGATGTGAAAATGTATTTAATTACACACAAGTTGACCCAATAGTTGATGGAATAAATCCTTTTGGTAGTAATTTTGATGCAACCAGGGTGTGGGGACCAATAATGGGGACCAACGTTTATTTAGGAATTCGTTATTTAATAAAGAAAAAAACAGAGAAATGAAAAAAGTAATTAGTTTATTAGGTGTAGTATTTTGTCTAAGCTTTAATGTTTCGGCACAAAAGAAAAAAGAGGTAGTCATACATACTTCATCGCAATGTGGAGATTGTAAAGAAAGAATAGAAGAGAGTTTTAATTATCAAAAAGGAATTGTTTTTGCAGAATTGGATCTTGAAACAGATAACTTAACGGTTAAGTTCAAAAAGGATAAGATTTCTTTAGAAGAAATTAAAAATATGTTGAATGAGTTAGGGTATGATGCAGATGACCAAAAAGCAAAGTTAGAACAGGTTAAAACGCTTCCACTTTGTTGTCAGCCAGGTGGTATGTAATCACATGTATACTCAGTTCAAGAGATTTTTTCTAATTTTTTAAGGGCTGTGTAATATAAGAAACCTTCTACTTTAGGAAAGCCAATCTTTTCTAAAGTAGAAGTATATAATTTTATTTGAGAAGTATGTTTTTTATTAGGTAGTCCAGTCTTATAATCAATTACAACTGTTTGTTCTTTCTTAACTATAACTTTATCAGGTCTTATTGTTTCGTTATCTGAAATAATAATAGCCGCTTCACTTAGAATTGTTTCCTGATTTTTAAAGAGAGAAATATATTCCTGATTACTCATAATATCTTCCAAGTCTTTGATTAATTCCTTTTTGAATTGTTCTTCAATTTGTCCGTCTTTTATTAATTTGGTCAATGCCTTTTCAATACCCTCTTGTTCTTGAACTATTGAAAGCACAAGGTGTAATTGATTTCCATAACGCTGCGCTTCTGAAAGTTCATCGTCGTCTTTTAACTCATCATGGTCTTGTAAAGAGATATCAGGAAACCATAATTTAGAATTAATATTTTGAGGAATAAAGTAAGTGTTCGAGTTTGTGGATTTAAGTTCTTCATTCCTTAGGTTTAAGTTTCCACGCTTTAAAACAATTGAGTTTTCAATTTCTGTTATATCGTCAAATTTTTGAATGATATTATTGAAAATACCACCAAATTCTTTTTCATTTTTGAATTGATTATGAATAAAAAGCCTTTCAATAGGTCGAGTCATAGCAACATAACAGATGTTTATACTATCGGTTACCGTTTGTCCAGTTTCATTTAAAGTAAGGGTTTTTATCGCTTCAACTGGTGAATTTTTATTTTGAGGAGTATATAAGATTTTTTCTCTGTCTTTGACTAGAAAGTAATTCATACTATTTGCGGAAATACGGAAGTCCATTTTAGGTAAAATCACCACAGGAAACTCTAACCCTTTAGATTTATGAATACTCATTATTCTAATTGCATTTTCACTTTCAGGTAATTGAACAGCCGATTTCTTTCCTGCCGATTGATAATAATCAATGAATGCTTTTAAATCAGGTCCATGAGTTAAATCAAATTCATGAGCTAAGTCTGCTAAATGATGGATGTAAGGATTTTTTAGTTCATCGACTTTTATTATCTGATAAAATTTTTGAATTAAATCATAAATGTTCTCATATTTTTCAAAGAATAAGTAGGAAGATTGAAAGTAATCTGAAATGAATTTGGAATCATCAAACTTTTTATATCTTTTTCCTGAGTTTGGGTTTTCGTATTCAATTAAATAGGATTTAAATTTTTGGTACCCATCTTCAGGATAAAGGCTAAAGAATTTTTCAGCAAATTTCCTTTTTTCGTTTTCACTTAATGGATTTAACCTTCTTTTTAGATAAGCAATTGTCAATTGTACGTTTGGTGAACTATCTACAAATAAAGAATCAGCAGATACAACTTCGTATTTTAAATCGGTTAAAGCTACCGCCCAAGAAGAACAATCCTTATTTTTATTACCCAAAATACAAATATCTCCTCTTTTGAACCCATCTTTCTCACACAATTCAATCCATTCAACAATTTTGTCTATTTCGTTTTTGGGAGCTTCAGATTTATCTATTTGTGTTGAAATAATTTCTACATATCCTTCTTTTTTAGATTTTGGATTTTGGTATATAGAATTATAAAATGGTTTAAATTCATCTTGCAGATTATCTTTTAAAGCTTCAAAAAAGATATTGTTGAAGTTAACAATTGTAGAAGAAGAGCGCCAATTATCTTCAAGTGGTAGCATTTCACCCATTTGAGAAAAGTAGTTTGACCTTTCTTGTATTTTAGAATCGTTTTGAGGGTTATAAATCTCTGGTAGAGCTACAAATTGTTCCGCAACACCATTTTTAAAACGATAAATAGACTGTTTTGGATCTCCAACAATTAAGTTTTGATTTTCCTGAGAAATTGACTCATGGATAAGAGGAACCATATTTAGCCACTGTAAATGGGAAGTATCCTGAAATTCGTCTAATAAAAAATGTTGGAAGCGAATCCCTAATCGTTCATAGATAAAAGGTGCGTCTTCATTTTTTACTAATTCAGAAATTAGTTTATTAAACTCAGAAATTCTTATTAATTGTTCATCTTTTCGAATGTCTTGTAATTGTTTCCCCATGAACTGTAACAAAGCCATGTTATGGAAATTCTTTAAATACAATTTAAGGCAAGTATACTCAGCAATAATAGATTCCCAATCTTTGTTTAGATTTAATAATCCTTGTTTTAAATGATCAGGAAATACTTTTTTATCAGGAGTATCCGAAGAACAATATTTCAAAAAGGAGTCTGTGAATAGGCTTAAGGGGATCTCTTTGTAAGAACTTAGTTTTATAATAGGGTTTGCAGTCCTTGATCCGCCTGGAAGGTCTTTATCGTTTAAATTCTCATTTAAGTAAGCTTTGTAAACGAGCTGACAATTACTAATAAACTGATCATCTAGTCGATCTTTTTCAAATCTTAATGCTTTATAAGCTGCGGAACTAAAGTCAGTTTCAAGTAATTCTTCAACCAATTCAAAATAATTTTCCTTCTGAAGAATACCTGCAAATTTGATGAGGTTTTGCCTGAAATCCCATTTTTCTCCTGCTTCAATATTTTCTTTGGCATAAGAAAACACAAGATTAGTTAATTTTTCTAATTGTTTTTGACCAAGTTGACTCATCATAGAGTCTACAACTTTCTCAAGAACTTCTGATTCGTTAAGAATAATTTCAAAATCATTTGGAAGGTTTAAATCTCGACTAAAGGAACGGATTAATTTTAAGTTGAATTTGTCAATAGTCATTACATGGAAGTCTTCGTATCGGTGAAGAATATTCTTAAGAACTATTTGAGCACGTTTATGAGCTTCTTCTGGATCGACGATTCCAATTTCATCTCCAATTAAAAGGGCGTATTCATTAGATTTCTTTCCGTATTTACTAGGGAAACTTAGTTCATCTAACGCTTGAATGATTCTACTTTTCATTTCCAAAGCAGCCTTATTAGTGAAAGTCATTGCTATTATGTTTGAAAAGCGAGTTGTATTATGTTTTTCACTTAACAGTAATATGATGTACTCTTTAACCAGGTTAAAAGTTTTACCACTTCCTGCAGAAGCGTTTAATATCTTTAAAGGTTTTTTAAGATTGACTTTCATATTATTATTTCTTTATTCTAAAGGTAACTAATAATACGTTAAAGTTTAACGGAATTTTTCGTTTTTTCAACCGTTCCATCTTCAAAATAATAGACCTTTATACCAGGGTAAGATTCATCAACAATTTGTCCTAAAAGGTTGGTTATGTATCTTATCTTTTTATCTTCTGTTTTATTCGTTTGATTGTTAATGGATATTCGTTTTGAATATGATTTTTCTTCACCTTTATTTACGTATTTTAATCTGTAATAGTTGATTGTAGGTTTAAAAGTTTTATCTGTAAAATTGAAGTAATACGGAAAAGCACTTTCATATTCAATACTAAACTTATCTAGAGAAGTGAAATTTTCGCCATCAGTTGACCTCTCTAATTCAATGAAGTGATCTGTTTTTTTAACAACGATAGCCCATTTTAGATTATTTTGGTTCAGTTCTTTAACACCATTAAAATATAGAAGTTGAATAGGTAAGGGAGATACGGTTTCAAAAGCACCTATCCAAGGTAAAGCATCTCTACTATTTCCATCTAAATCGTCTGTAACATCACCACTTGTAAAAAGGTCAAGACCACTATCTTCAATAGTTCCAGAGCTACCTGAAGTAACTCCTCCAAGTGCGTTTAAAGTAATTGTTCCTGTTATTTCATTGGATGAGCCATTGCCGGTAGTATAGTCTGTAAAAATAGAATAGGTTGAATTGTTCCATTTGTTTTTTGTCGCTTCATAGAAGTTATAATCAATATCCATTCCAGAAGCATTCACATTCCATACTCCGTAATGAGAACCAGTTCCCCCAGTTCTATTGTTGTAAAATATATTGTTATTGATCGTTCTATTAGATCCAGCTGAAGCATTATCCAAAAAGCAAACTGAGTAGTCAGATCCACTGGAAGCATTTCCACTTATTTTTAGTGTATTATGATAAAATTCTGTTGTTCCTGAGGCGCTATTTCTAAAAGGAATTAATTTTAATGAGTTGGTGTTATTTTCATTATCCATGATAATAACATTGTTTTTATAGGTCCAAGAAGAAGAGCTACCGACAGAGTAAATACCATAATCAGAAGGTGAGCCAGTTGCAAGGTTAGAGAAATTAATTATTCTTGTTTTTTCAATTAAACCATCCGTATTGCTTGTGCTTAGGTAGATCCCCATATTTCGAGTACTACTTGCTCCTGAAGTTAAAATTGAGAAATTGTTTAATCCTACATTTCTTATAATGTTACCATTTCCAGTATTGTATTGGTATATTCCATATATAGCAGTAGATGAATTTGTTGACTCTGTTGAAATATTATTTATTTCAGTGGATATAATACTACAACTTCCATTTCCAGAAGTTAGTATCGAATAGAATTGATTAGAACTTCCATTATTGGACAAGTAAATGTTTTGAATAACATTATCTTCTAATGAAGCTCTTTTTCCAGTTGGAATAGAAAATATGATCCCATATGAATCTGTATTTCCATTTAACGTTATATCATTACTAGCTGTAGATCCAACTTCATTTTCATTACAGGTGATATCTCCTAGAGAAGAGGTGATATCAAACAATAATGCTTGTGAGTTTGTTCCATTTAAAGTTAGATTACTTATTTGATTTGAGTTAGAAATGATATTTCCTGTCGAGGTAAGAGACATCATTTTTGTTATTCCGTTCCTGTTTGACTCTATGTTAGATAGTATATTGTCAGAAGCATTAATAGAACTAGCGGAAGAGGACAATAGGAAATATAAAGAGCCTGATGATGAACTTGACAGGTAAAAGTTTTGAACTGTATTAGAAGAGGTGTTTAATGTTCCTGTTGAACCATGTTTACCTGCTAAATATATCGGACCTGTTCTAGCAACATCATCATTCATATTTTCACTACTAAGGTTTCCAATGGTATTGTTAGAAAAAGTAATATTCTCAGAGTTACTAGAATAAAAGCTCATGTAATTTCCATTGGTATTACTTCCACTCAAATCAATTCCTCCAATATCGTTATGTTCTATTTTTACATCTGCTGAAGTGGCGGAGTAAAATAAAGCGGTGCTGGCAGTAGCGGTTGATCCATTGTCGGTTATTGTTATGTTACTGTTCTTGGCTGAACTTCCTATTGTATTACCTTTTCCAATTGAACCTATCGTATAATTTGCGTTTCCACCTGCCATACTGACTATAGAAAATGATGGTGAAGAAGCATTAGTTGTAGTAAACGAAATATTACTAAATGAATTATTTTCAATATAGCAGTCTCCTGTAATGTTTGAATGAAAAGAAATAAGGTGAGCTTTTGCATTCGCCGAATTAATAGTGAAAGGATTTCCTCCGCCGTATATGTCTTGTCCTCCAAAGTAATTATCTGAAATGATATAATCAGCACCAGAAACAATTCTTATAAATGAAAAAGTAAAACTTGAAGGAGGGGTAAAAGAGTTGGTTTGGTAGAAGTTATTGTCCGAAATTTCCCAATCGGTTGAGTTAGTGTACAGACTAATATATTGTCTTCCAGCGTCAATAAGTACAGAGTTTGTGATCGAACAATTAGAAACACTTCCAGAACTAGAATAGCTGGTAAGGAGATAGCTTGGATTCCCTCCTGTACTTTTTGAAATTTCACAATTATCTATTTCAATATTGTTTAAAATTCCCGTACTACTTTCTCCTAGCATTAATACACCAGAATCGGTATTATCACTTCCTATTGAGCTAGATTGATTCGACCCTTTTATTGTCAAGTATTTTAACTCAATATCGGTACAATTTCCTTCTATTTTAATTGCGTGCCCTTTAGCTGTTTGGTTGTTTTCTATAGTAAGCTCGGATGTTCCTATTCCTCCAGGTCTCCCATCAATTGTTAGGTAGTTTGCACTAGATAATAAAAAGATATCGTTTTCAGTTCCGGTATTTAAGAAGGTTATGTTGTTGTTTCCTAATTCAGGTCTTATGGTAATAGAGTTTATGCTACTTTTATTTGTTAATGTGCCTAGTGAAATAGGTAAAGCTTCTTGATTGTAATCTGAAGATATTTCAATTATATAAGGGGATAAGGTAGTACAATTTGAATAGGCAGAAGAGATAGATGTAAAGTCTCCAGATGCACCAACTGTATATATTATTTGACTTGTTAAGTGTGATGTTGTAAATACTACTAACATCATCCAAAAGATGTATATATTATTCATGATTTAAGTGGTTAAACTAGAGGGGATAAGCCTTTAGTGGTTAATTATTTTAATTTTTCAGCGCTTTCTAATACTTTAGTTTTTAATTCTTCCATGTAATTTGATAGAATGTCTAGGACCTGAGGGTTAGAGCTTCCAATTATTTTAGCAGCTAATATCCCTGCATTTTTAGCGGCATTTAAAGCGACCGTAGCAACAGGGATCCCATTTGGCATTTGTAAAATTGATAAAATACTGTCCCATCCGTCTATTGAATTACTTGATTTTACAGGAACTCCAATAACAGGAAGAGGTGTTAACGAAGCTGTCATTCCAGGAAGATGAGCTGCGCCTCCAGCACCTGCGATAATAACTTTAATTCCTCTTTTGTGAGCATTTTTCGCATAATCAAACATTAATTCTGGAGTTCTATGAGCAGAAACGATGTTCATTTCAAATTCAATTCCAAATGTTTTTAAGATATCAGCTGCTTCTTGCATGATTGGGAGGTCGGATGCACTTCCCATTATTATTCCAACTTCAGGCATGTTTTTTAATTTTCGGCAAATTTAGAAAGAAAATCGAAAATAGCTCGTAAATAATTAGGTATAAATATTTTTTTTGAATGCAAGGATATAATGACTTTCATCTCCATCTATTAATCATTAAAAATTCACCATTAACACTTATCACTTATTTCACATAATCTTGCTTTTGTACAAGCATATATTGATCATTATCTAATTTTAAATAACCTTGATCGTAGCAAAATATATAAACAGCTCCTTTCTGCGTTTTGTAGGTGTTAGTATAGTAGTGGAAATTAAATCCTTCTTCAGCTAGAGTAATTCCGTCAACTGTTATTTTTCCTTTAGGGTTTAATTCTGCTAAAACACGCCTGTTTTTTCGAAGAATATTATTAATTCTCCTGATATAGTTGTTAGCATCTTCATTTTGGCGATTATTGAACGTGTTTCTACAATAGTCAGAACAAAACTTTTGATCCTTTCTTCCTTTCAATTCGTCAGTACATTCTAAGCAGGTTCTTTTTTTCATATGATTTTGGGAATGTTTTAAAGATTAGACTGTTAACAATATTTAACAGCAAAAGTACATTTTAAAAGGGAATCTTTATCATTTTTGCACGAGAAATCATTAGATAGTTATGTCAGAAATAGTTAATTCAAATCAAAATCCTGGAGAAGCAATAAGATTGCTTGGTGAAAAAATTAAAACTGAAAATTATTTGATTGATCAACTTAGAAAAGAATTGTCTACAGTTATAGTTGGTCAGTCGTATATGGTTGATAGATTGTTAGTTGCGCTTTTAGCAGATGGACATATCCTTCTAGAAGGTGTTCCAGGTTTAGCTAAAACTTTAGCTATCAAAACATTATCTGAGTCAGTAAATGTAGATTATAGTAGAATTCAATTTACACCAGACCTTCTTCCTGCTGATGTTACAGGTACATTGATTTACAGTCAAAAAACAGAAACATTTAACGTTAAAAAAGGGCCAGTCTTTTCAAATTTTGTGTTAGCTGATGAAATCAATAGGGCTCCAGCTAAAGTTCAAAGTGCTTTGTTAGAAGCGATGCAGGAAAGACAAATAACTATTGGAGAGGAGACCTTTAAGTTGCCTACTCCGTTTTTAGTACTTGCCACAATGAATCCAATTGAGCAAGAAGGTACTTACCCACTTCCTGAAGCACAAGTTGACCGTTTCATGCTGAAGGTATTTCTTGGATATCCTTCTAAAGAAGAAGAAAAACTAATTATTCGTTCAAACGTTAGAAAAGAAGGTCTTTCAAGGGTAAAACCAATTTTAACTCCAGACGATATTTTAAGGTCTAGAGAATTAGTAAGAGAAATATATTTAGACGAAAAGATAGAGCAATATATAGTAGATATTGTATTTGCTACGAGAAAGCCGGAACAATATGGTTTGTCAGACCTCCAAAACCTTATTGACTTTGGGTGTTCACCTAGGGCAAGTATTAATTTAGCTTTAGCTTCAAAAGCATATGCTTTCCTTCAAGGTAGAGCTTTTGTAACACCTGAAGATGTAAGAGCAATTGCAAAAGACGTAATGCAACACCGAATTGGACTAACTTATGG
>Ga0228634_1000595_pt1 | contig 25445 bp, 15 predicted proteins | sample 42DmetaG_FD_190063 | JGI IMG/M metagenome (GOLD analysis project Ga0228634, IMG submission 190063) | Seawater microbial communities from Monterey Bay, California, United States - 42D | ecosystem: Environmental > Aquatic > Marine > Coastal | place: USA: California | collected 2016-09-27 | reverse complement strand
TATTAAATAGGCATTATACTTAACACACAATTCTATTATCTCTTCCAAAGGTGCTATGTCTCCATCCATTGAATATATGGACTCTATCGAAACATAAACGGTTCCACTTGCCAAACTTAGTTTTTTCTCTAAGTCAGTTGTATTATTATGTTTAAATGAATAAGAGTTGGATAATAAGCCTAAACGAATTCCATCTCTAATACTAGCATGAATGTATTCGTCATAAAGGATGGTATCTCCTTTCTGTAAAATCGAACTAAACAATCCTAGGTTAGCATCGTAACCAGAATTGAATACTAACGCTGCTTCAGTTCCAAAAAAAGAAGCTAATTCTTTTTCGCAATCTTCAGTAAAACGATTAGATCCTGATATCAATCTAGAACCAGAACTACCGTTTAGCATTGCACTTTTTTCTCCTTCTAAAGGGAAAGTAAACTTTGTAGCTCCTAAATAATCGTTCGAATAAAAATCAACACTGCCCTCAAAAGAAGAGAGGGAACGTAATGTTCCCTCTTCAATTCTTTTATTTAACTTATTGAGAAGTTTTGAATCCAAACTTTCTATTTTGAAGTTAGTTTACAGTTGAAACTTTACGAGGTTCAAATCCTTCTTTTTTAGTAGAATTTTTCGCAGCAAGAAGTTCTGCAGCTCTTTTTGCTTCTTTTTCTTTACGAGCAATTATTTTTTCATCTGGAACAGTTACTGGTTTCTCTCCTTCAGTAAAAGCAGCTTTAGGAGTTAATCCTAATATCTTGAACATTTCCTGATCCTCGTTAAATTCTGGATTTGGTGTCGTTAACAATTTGTCTCCAGCAAATATAGACCCCGCTCCTGCCATAAAGCAAAGTGCTTGGCCTTCCATAGACATTTTTGTTCTACCAGCCGAAAGCCTAACAACAGATTCTGGAAAAGCAACTCTAGTTGTAGCTACCATACGAATCATTTCCCATTGTTCTATTGGTTTTTGATCCTCCATAGGAGTACCTTCTACAGCAACTAAAGCGTTGATAGGAATTGAGTTTGGAGGATTTTCCATTTCCATGTAACTCATCAACAAACCTATTCTATCTTCAATCGCTTCTCCCATTCCAATAATACCACCAGAACAAACAGTAATTCCTGCTTTTCTAGCGTTGTCAATTGTATTAAGTCTATCTTCGTAATCACGAGTAGAGATTACATCTTTATAATAGTCTTTCGAAGTATCTAAATTGTGGTTATAAGCAAATAGTCCAGCATTTTTTAGTCGCTTAGCTTGGTCTTCATTCATCATACCAAGAGTGCAGCAAACTTCCATGTCTAGATCGTTCACAGCTTGAACCATCTCAATTACGTTATCAAAATCTTTGTTATCTCTAACCTCTCTCCATGCTGCTCCCATACATAAACGAGAAGAACCGTTTGCTTTTGCATTTTGAGCTTGTTCAATAACAGACTCAACTGACATTAACTTTTGGGCATCAACATCGGTATGGTATCTAGCAGCTTGTGGACAATAGCCACAATCTTCAGCACAACCTCCAGTTTTGATACTCAACAGAGAAGACATTTGAACTTCTCTTGGATTATGAAATTCTCTATGAACAGTAGCCGCTTCAAAAACCAACTCCAACAAAGGCTTGTTGTACAGTTCTAAAAGAGACTCTTTCGTATTATATTTAGGATTAACTTTCATACTAAAAAATTATCAAAATTTATTTTATCTTTAGTGTGCAAAGGTAAGACATAAATTCTTAGAATAAAAACTTAGAATCAAGAAGCTATTTTTTTTCTAAAAGGCAGACAGCATATGCTTTAATTGCTTTTCCTTCACCAAAGGAGTCTACTTTCTCGTGAGTAGTAGCTTTTAATGAAACAGCATCGTCATCTACCTTTAAAATCTCGCTCAATATAACTTGCATATCCGGTATATGAGGATTCAATTTTGGTTTTTCTAAAATAACCGTACAGTCCACGTTGATTACTTTATAATTTGCATTTTCAATCAGAGCAACCACCTCTTTTAGTAATATTTTACTATCTATACCTTTGAACTTAGGATCCGTATCCGAAAAATGAAAACCAATATCTCTTTTATTAGCAGCACCAAGAACTGCATCGCATATAGCATGTATCAAAACATCTGCATCTGAATGTCCAACAGCTCCAATTTCTGAAGGTATTTTTTTACCTCCTACAAATAAATCTAAACCATGTTCTAACCGATGAACATCAACCCCAAATCCAACTCTAATATTCATTATTCAGCTGTTTCATTTTCTTGAACTGGAGAATCTCCAAAAGTGAACCTTAATGTAAACCTTAAAGTATTAGCAAGAGGACTATCTTGACCACTTACAGAAACTAGATAAGACATATCAATTCCTAAATTATTATAATTAAAGCCAGCACCAAAATTAACATACCTTCTATTCCCTTTATTTCTATTTTCATAAAAGAAACCAGTTCTAAGGGCAAAAACGTTATTATACCAATACTCTAAACCTGTAGCAATATTAATTTCCGTTAGCTCTTCTTTAAGTCTAGAACCCTTTTTTACCTGATACGAACCATCACTATTTTGGATGTAATCTCCATTTTCATCCGTTTCTACAACTCCTGGAGCATCATAGAAAGACTGAATTAATCCAGCAATCACCCCAACATCGTTATTTCTTCCTGACATAATTGTTGTTCCATCTATATCGAATTTAGGAGGTGTAGGAACTAACAATTTCTGAAACTCTAACGCCAATAAAACACTGTTGTACTTATCTAAATCAGCTTTATAAGACGATGCAATTTTAAGATTCATTGGAATAAAATCTCTTCTTGCTAATTCGGAGTAAGCCACTTTATTCCCAATATTATTTAAAGTAGTAGCAAAAATAAATTGCCCTTCATCTGAACCTAATTTAGCATTTGGATTAAAATAAGTAAAAGATAAATCAGTAGCTCCTATTATTCCAGGTCTTGTATCCGTTCCTCCTGTTACTAATCCCCCTGTTAGATTTGAATAAGCAAACTTTCCATTCAAACCCACACTCAATTTATCGTTCAACTTAAAAGCGTATGCCCCAGTTAATTCAAATTCACTCGGCTTATCCTCCCTTAAAATATCACCTGAAGCATCTGTAAAAGTAATTTGACCTAAACTAAAATACCGAATAGCTCCACCTATTGTATGTCTATCGTTTAACTTGGTGTATCCTGAAAGGTAAGATAAGTTAATATCATTTGTTATCTTCCTCAACCATGGAACATACGAGACTCCTATTTCAGCTTTTTTCTCTGCAAAACTAAGCATAGAGGTATTCCAATAGATAGAAGTAGAGTTTCCACTTAATGCAGTACCAGCTTCCCCCATACCTCCAGCTCTAGAATCAGGAGTTATGGATAAAAAAGGTAGGGCAGTTGTGATTGTATTTAATTGTAAATCATCATCCGATGCAGATTGAGAAAAAGAATTATTAGTTGTAAAAACTAATAAAGAGAAAATAATTAACTTTTTAAAAAAACTCATAAACCTATAATGATTAATATAAACTAAAAAAGATGTTTGAAAAACAACTACCTGTCAAATATACGTAATTCATTTTTTTTTATTGTGTAATCACCTTAATAAAACCAACTTTTCAGTTTTATCTGCAGTTTTCCCCTCTTCGCTTCTAACCGTTAGCTTATAAATATAGACTCCTCTTGCCAACTTGTCTCCATACTCATCCAACCCATCCCAGAATACTCCTTCACTTCTAAAACCAGAAGTACTAACATTTTGATTAATTGTTTTAATTAATTTTCCTGAGACTGTAAAAATTTGTATTTGAACATCAATATTTGAACAAACTTGATTGTGTTCAAAATAAAAGTCAGTACTTGTCGTAAACGGATTTGGATAATTAAGAACATGTTTAAGGGATAAGTCTTCCGTTTTTTGAACAATAAATTCTAAACGAGACTCTGAAGAATTATTGTTTACATCCCAAACTTTGAAAACAAGATCGTGACTTCCTTCTGAGAGCTGATCGAAATTGTAAATGATTCCCCCTTCTTGATAAGAGTCAATATCAGCGGAATAGTATTCATTCAAAATAATTGGATCAGATGTTTGACCATCAATAACAAGCGTGATATCATGACCAATCCCATTTCCAACAGTATTTATCCCACTTTCATCAAAAAGTTCAACAATTAAAGTTGGAGACTCATTCGTTAAACCTCCATTTACAAAGTTCATGTCATTTAAAAATAAATTAATTTCAGGACCAACGATATCATTTAAGCCATTAGTATCAATCCCTCCAACAATTAATCGTTGATCCACACCTTGAGCATCAGTAACCTGATCATTTGCATAATAACTTATTTTCCCGTTACCAAAGGAGTAATCTATATCTTTAGGAACTATAAAAGAATAATCAAAATAACCATCTTTTATTGTTGCCTTCCCTCTGTATATTGCGTTCTTCTGCGTTTCAAAAGATATGATTGGAGAATCAGGGTCCTGACCAAGTGTCTGTTGGATTTTAACTTTATCTAAAACTGTTGGTTCTAGTACACCTTCAAAATCACTCAAAACATTATTATTCCAATCTTCGACATGCCCCTTCACCCTTACTTTACTCAAAGCTCTTAACGTATCTACCTCAATACTTGGATCTAACCCGTTGACACTGTCAGTTACCACCTTATAATAAGGAATTGCTATTCTCAATGCTGGGTCACCTATCAAAGTAAAACTTCTTTTGTTATCTGATGACCCAGATGCATTTTTCGTTAACCTAATAATATCCCCAAAACGAAGAGGTGCTCCTAAAGAATCTCGAGAAAAAACATTTTCATAAAACTTCCTACCTGTAACCGTATTAACTCCAAAAAAAACAGACCTTGTAGTAGTCATTAACGCAATAGCTCCACCAGAAGTATTTAATGACATCCATTCTCCTGCCGAAACTCTAGACGGATCATCAAACTTTGTAAACTCACAAGTAGCAGAGACAAATAAGTTTAATTTATCAATGTTAACCCAGTCGTTTATTTGTGGTATAGTTATTACTCTTTCTTCTGCTGCTCCTTTTTCTCCCCCATGTCCAATATAATTTAACACTAAAGCTCCTGACTCCACTCTATCCGTTATCGTTTGTAGAACATCAGGATACCTTTGCCCTCCAGCACTTGACACTTGCTTATATGCATCTAAATAAATTTTATCACAATTCATTTCAGGATAGTTTGTTTCCACATAACTAGAATTAGGTTCACCATCTTGATTTATAAAATACCCTCCTTCTTCATCGTCAGAAATAATTACATACTTATTTCTCCAATCACCAAATATTTCACTTTCTGAGTTATTTGTACATTGACTAATGCCTGAAGAAAACAAACTAGATCCATTTTTAATATAATGCTCAATTTTATCCACTTGTTGTTTAGCCATGTTCTGATCTGAAATAAGCAGTCGCCCCACACCTATATCGAGCATATCCGTAGAACTTATTGATTCATTTTGGTCTAACATTCCAAAATAATCATCCGTAACCATTGCGCTTAAACTATATTCAGAGTTCAAAACCTGATAAGTAGGAACAAAGTTGTTATTATTGGGCAACCTGTTCTTTGGATCGTAAGTCCCATCTCCAAAAAGAAGTAAATATTTAGGTAATAAAGAATTATCTGCGTTAGCCCTTTCATAGAACATTCTTGCAAAATCTTTAATAGCAGTTGGGTCAGGAGAACCAGAACTAAACTCATTAAAAACTTGATCAGTAGTAACAACATGAACACTTAATCCATTATAATCTCTGTGTAAATTTGCGAGTCTATTTGCTTGCGCTATAAAATTAGGATGTGTTACAATTAAATAATCAACTTGTGTCAGTCCGTGTAAATTTTGATTTTTAACAGTAGAAACAAATTGAGGGCTGTAAGTAGCCCCAATATTAAAAACAGTAAATTCGCGTAAAGAATCAGTAGACACAATGAATTCAAAATCATTTTCAATAAACTCCCCTGAAACTATTTTAGGAGAATGTTTATTAGTAATATCCCAAACATCGTAACTAGAGTTTGGTCCTTTTACAATAAATTTTGAAAACTCCCCTTCCCCTATTGAATTTAAGTCTCTAAAATTAAATTGACTACTCGTAAAAACAAGCTCTCTTCTACAATTGTAGTTAATGTAGTCAAGGTATGTTAAAACTGTTGGAGAGTTTCTAACAACATCAATATCTAAATCAAACAAACTTGAAGGTGGCTCAAATGAAAAAGAAAAAGATTTACGACCGTATTCCCCTAAAGGAAGTGTTGTGGAATATAAATTTACTCCAGAAACAGAAAAAGAAACACCTGTATTGGAAGAGTTGGAGGCATTTGATGCAACAGCGACATCAAAAGTCATAGGTTGAGAAGTAATAATATCAGGAATAGCAAAATTAAATTGTTTAGACAATTCAACATCGAACAATTCCCCGTACCATCTTTGTCCGCCTCCCACTAAAGACACCAAATCATTTTCATGAAAATTATGATAAGAATATGAAGTTACACTGTTATCAAAAGAAGAAATACCATCAACTATTGTTTGAATTTTCAAACTTTCCTCACCACTGTTTACATTTAAGTAATAGAAAGAATTATCCGAGTAAATATTCTTATCTGCATAAAACTTGCCATTATCCAAACTCCATTTATTCGGTCCCCAACCATAAAACAAAATATAATCCTCTTGGTCAAACCTATTGTCAACTCCACCTACAACCTTCACAGCATTCTCTGCTAAATCATCCGTTCGAAACACCGAATTCAACTCTGGCAACCTACCCTCTCCATTTCCGAAAACCCTAATATTATTGGGATTTAAATTAGACGTATTGATTCCACAACTTTCTAAAAAAGGTTTATCTATCTTATATACACCACTTTTAGGAACAGAAATTTTGTACCATTGACCAGAACCACTTATTAAAACAGAATTATCACTATAAGATTTATTTGATTTCTGAAAACTTGATTTAGGAAGTTGAATAAACTCAAAAACTAAACTTTTAACCCTTCTAATTTCACCACCTTCAATAACAAAAGGAAAAACATCCGCATTAAAATACCTTTGTTTTTTAGCATAAGTAATTTTAGCCTCAAAATTTACAGAATCATTCAAATAATCATTTAGGAAAGACTCTACATATTCTTTTTCTTCCTTTAAAGCTAACTCAGTGGAAAATGATTTTAAAGAAACAGAATAATCACTTGAATAATTAAAAACAGTAGAAATGCTAAAAATAGGTTTATCAAGATCGTATCCGTTTCCTTTGATGAAAGGTATAGATAAAACTTTATCATTTTTGTTGACTTTTAAAGGAGTTCCCCACGGAATCTCACAACTATAGTTTTCTTGAGAAAAAAAACTACCCAAACAAAAAAAAGAAAAAATGATTGATAAAAAATTAAACTTCTTAAGAATATGCATTATTCAAACAATAAATATATTTTATAAAAATACCTACTTTACTTTAAAATTCAATCAGTAATACATGAATTCATCTATGTAATAAGTAAAAAAACGGGTATTCTGTTTGATTATTATAAACTAATTACAATATTTGTACTTGATTAATAATGATAGAATACAAGTATTATTATAATAAAAGATATTTCATTTACACGTATTTAATGAAAAAGATAAACAAAACTGTATTAGTCTTTTTAAGCTGCTTATTTTCTTTAAGCTCTTATTCTCAAGACCCTACATTTACACAATTTTACGCTAACCCTATCTACCTCAACCCTGCTTTTGCTGGATCTAATGGTTGTCCGAGATTTGGTTTAAACTATAGAAACCAATGGCCTAGTTTGTCAGGAAATTATGTAACTTACAGTGCTTCTTATGACCAATATATCAAAAATATTTCTGGAGGAATAGGCGTATTGGCAACACATGACCAACAAGGTCAAGGTACAATTCAAACTTCAATGTTAGGACTAGTATATTCTTACCACTTAAAAGTAACAAGAAAGTTTTCCTTAATGTTTGGGGCTCAGGCATCTTACTTTTTAAAAAGTATAGATGAATCAAAACTTACATTTGGAGACATGATTGATCCAAAAAAAGGATTTGTATTCACAACTAAAGATGAATTGCAAAATACAAATGCAAATTTCTTTGATGCTTCTGCAGGTATTGTTGGTTTTAGTGAAAAAATATTTTTTGGAGTTGCAGCACACCACTTAAATCAACCAGAGCAATCTCTTATTGGAGGAGATAATAATTCTTCTAGACTTCCAATGAGGATAACAGGACATATCGGAACCGAAATTGAAATCGGTAAAAAGTCTAGATTTGAATCAAACACGTCAATAATGCCTAATATAATTTACCAATACCAAAATGGCTTTCAAGAAATTAACTTTGGTACCTATGTAAAGTATAATAATTTTACAGCAGGAGCATGGTATAGAAATAATGATGCATTTATTTTAGTTTTTGGTATTAATACTGGGACTTTTAAATTAGGATACAGTTACGACCTTACAGTTTCAAGGTTAAACAACGGTACATCAGGTGGTTCACATGAAATCTCATTAGGACTAAACTTGAATTGTAGACCTAAAGGAGTAACATTTAAAACACTATCTTGTCCATCTTTTTAAAAAAAAAATGTAACTTTTATTGTCAGTTACGTTAATATACTAAATTTGTAGTAATTATAATATTGAACAAATATGAAAAATATTAGACTATTTTCTGCTTTAGTTGCTATTTTGGCAATTTTAGCTTCATGTCAACAAGAGTTTTCATCTACAACGGGAACAGCTTATAACGACCCTCAAACAGGTGGTTTTCAAAAAGTACCATTTGTAGATCAAGAAACTGGTCCAGGTTTGGTTCTTTTAGAAGGTGGTACTTTCACTATGGGAAGAACAGAAGAGGATGTAATGTCAGATTGGAACAATCGCCCATCAAGGGTAACCGTATCTTCTTTTTACATTGACCAAACAGAAATTACAAACTTTCACTGGTGTGAATACATGTACTGGATATCTAGAGCTTATGAAACATATCCAATTGTTGGGAAAAATGTTTTACCTGATACTAACTCTTGGAGATCTCCATTAGGTTTTAGTGAGAAATTTGTTGAGTACTATTTGAGACATCCTGCATACAGAGACTATCCTGTAGTTGGCGTTTCTTGGTTACAAGCTTCTGATTACTGTAAATGGAGAACAGATAGAGCAAACGAATATATTTTGATTCGTGAAGGTATATTAGACTATAATATTGACCAAAGAGATGAGAATACGTTTAATACAGAAGCATATTTAGCAGGTCAATACGAAGAAAGAGTTAAGTCTAATTTAGATGATTTAAATCCTGATAACAGAGAAGGAAGAAAATTAGGTAAAAGAATTGTTAGATTAGAAGATGGTATTTTATTACCTCGTTACAGGCTACCAACAGAGGCAGAGTGGGAATTTGCAGCTTTAGGTTTAGTAGGTAACCTAGGTGCTGGTCAAGAGAACATGGATGAAAGAAGAATGTATCCATGGGATGGTCACTGGGTTAGAAATGATGAACAACAGTTTCAAGGTGCTATTAGAGCAAACTTTGTTAGAGGTAGAGGTGATTACATGGGAGTTGCTGGTCATTTAAACGATGGTGCTGATGTTACTGCTCCAGTTGAATCATATTGGCCAAATGATTACGGATTATACCACATGGCAGGTAATGTTTCTGAATGGGTATTAGATGTTTATAGACCAATGTCTTCAGAAGATTACGATGAATTTAGACCGTTTAGAGGAAACGTTTTCAAAACTAAACTTTTGAATAACTCTGGAAGTTTTGAAATGAAAGCATCTAATGTAACGTTTGATGTACATGGAATGAAAGAGTACTTAAATGAATTTGAAAGAGTACGTTTTCAAAGAGTATCAGCTGCAAAACATGATCCAAACGATACAGTTATACCATTAGGTATTCAAAAAGGTAACCAATCAAGACACCCTGTTAAAACTGGTTATGCACCAGATCCATTTTATGTTTCTCACGGAAATGTTAAAGATTCTGTGGAGATTGAATTGTTATCAAGGATAAATGCAGTTATTGATAAAGCAATCTTTGACAAAAATAACAAACACGAGAATGAGGCGAATGCAAGAATTCAAGAAGAGTTATTTGACGGAATATTTGTAGATGAATTAAGAGTTGGACCAAACGGTGAAGAATATGCTTTTGAAATTATCTCTATGCTAAGATTAGGTTTCACCTCTTTTATCATTGATACACCTGGTAAAATGAAATACAGAGATGTTACTGAAGAAGAAAATATAGGAAGACTAAATTATAGAAAAGCAGATTATGTAGATTATTTAGATGGTGATATCGAAAGTTCAATTTATTTTGATAACGATAATGTTAAAAATAAAATAAATCAAGCTACACGTGATCCTAACTTAATTATGTACCAAAATAAGTATGAAGAATTTGGTTTAGATGGTTCACAAGTAAAACCAGGAGATAAAACTTCATGGCCAACAACATTAATCTCTGATAAGTCTAGAGTTTACAAAGGTGGTTCATGGAGAGATAGAGCTTATTGGTTGGCAGCTGGAAACAGAAGATTCTTAGATGAGGACAAATCAACTTGTACAATTGGATTTAGATGTTGTATGGATAGAGTTGGAAGTCCAGAAGGGTTTGACTACAAAAAAGCTAAAGCACAAGCAAAAGCTAAAAAGAAAGCTCAACGATAAAATAAAATTAAATTATTAAGCACCATTCTAAGAATGGTGCTTTTTTTTATGCGTATAAATGGAGAAACTATTCGAGTTATTTTACAAATCTATTAATGGAGTATCTACAGATACAAGAACTATAAAAAAAGGTTCTTTATTCATTAGTCTAAAAGGAGACAATTTTAACGGAAATAAATTTGCAAAAAAAGCGATTGAAAATGGTGCTAAATATGCGATAGTTGACGAAGAAGTGTATTCTGATGAAGGGAATAATATATACCTAGTTGAAGACTGTTTGATATTTCTACAAAAACTAGCTAACAAACATCGTAATAAATTCAATATACCAATTTTAGGGATAACCGGTAGTAATGGAAAAACAAGTACTAAAGAATTAATAAAAGAAGTACTTTCAACGAAATTCAACGTGTTGGCTACAAAAGGAAATTTGAATAACCACATAGGTGTACCTTTAACCTTGCTCGAATTAAATGACCAACATGAAATAGCAATAATTGAAATGGGGGCTAACAAACCTCTAGATATACAAGAGCTTTGTGAAATAGCTGAACCAAACTATGGCATCATAACTAATATTGGAAAAGCTCATCTAGAAGGTTTTATAAACTTTGAAGGAGTAATCAAAACCAAGACAGAACTCTATCAATCTGTTTTAACTAAAGAAGGAGTCCTAATTGTCAACAATGAAGATCAAATACTTCAAAAAAACCTACCAAAAACAATTAAAAGAATTCAATATGGTTCTGATATCGGTGCTGATGTAAAAGGAGAACTTTTGAACTTATCACCATATATCGAGTTAAAATGGAGTTATAATGAATATACTTCTCCTCCTATTAAAACGAATATGCTAGGAAAGTATAATTACTTTAACTTTCTAGCTGCAATATCTGCAGGAATTCTATTTGATGTTGAAAATGAATCAATTAATAAAGCAATATCAAATTACACACCTAACAATAACCGTTCTCAAATAAAAGAAACAATAAAAAATACACTGATCTTAGATTGCTATAATGCAAATCCAACAAGTATGCTATCTGCTTTAGAAAGCTTTTTCATGATAGAAAATGACTCCAAAAACGTAATTATTGGTGATATGTTAGAATTAGGAGAAGAAGCTTTAAAAGAACATGAAAAAATACTTACACTCCTAAACAATAACGATATCAGCTACTATACAGTAGGTAATATTTTTAACGAATGTCAATCCAACAAAGCAATAAAAGCGGTAATAAACACCTCTGAACTTTCAGAATACCTCAAAAAAAATGAAATAAAAGGTAAGCTTATTCTTTTAAAAGGTTCCAGAAGTATCAGTTTGGAAAAGCTAGATAAGGTTTTATAAAAAACTAAAAAAGGGATATTCAAATGAATATCCCTTTTTTAGTTTTTAAGATTTACCCTACTTCAAAATTCCTCTTGAAATAACTATTTTTTGTATCTCTGAAGTACCTTCATAAATCTGAGTTATCTTAGCATCTCTCATTAATCTTTCTACATGGTACTCTTTTACGAATCCGTAACCTCCATGAATTTGAACAGCCTCAACTGTTTGTTCCATTGCTACTTTAGAAGCATAAAGTTTTGCCATTGCTCCAGATTGATCGTAATTTCTACCCGCATCTTTATCTGCCGCTGATTTATAAACTAACATTTTAGCAGCTTCAATTTCAGTAGCCATATCTGCTAATTTAAAAGCAATAGCTTGGTGCTGGTGAATCTCTTTACCAAAAGCTTTTCTTTCTTTTGAGTACGCTAAAGCTAATTCTAATGCTCCACCTGCTATACCTAACGCTTGAGACGCAATACCTATTCTACCTCCTGACAATGCTTTCATTGCAAAAGTAAAACCAAAGCCATCTTCCCCTATTCTATTTTCTTTAGGAACTTTTACATCATTGAAAAGTAAAGTATGAGTATCACTTCCTCTGATCCCCATTTTATCTTCTTTTGCTCCAACAATAAAACCTTCCATTCCTCTTTCAACTATAAATGCGTTGATTCCTTTGTGTTTTGCTTCAACATTCGTTTGAGCGATAACAATATAAGTAGAAGCTGAAGAACCATTAGTAATCCAGTTTTTAGTACCATTTAAGATATAGTGATCTCCCATGTCTACAGCTGTAGTTCTTTGAGAAGTTGCATCTGAACCAGCTTCAGGTTCAGACAAACAAAAAGCACCGATTTTTTCCCCTTTAGCTAAAGGAACTAAAAACTTTTGTTTTTGCTCTTCAGTACAATATTTTTCTAATCCCCAACAAACTAAAGAATTATTAACAGACATACAAACAGAGGTCGAAGCATCTACTTTAGAAATTTCTTCCATAGCTAAAACGTATGACATGGTATCCATTCCACTTCCACCATATTCTGGACTAACCATCATTCCCATGAATCCTAGCTCTGCTAATTGCTTAATTTCTTCAGCTGGAAAACGTTGTTCGTTATCTCTTTCAATAACTCCTGGTTTTAAAACATTCTGAGCGAAATCTCTTGCAGCATCTCTAACGGCTATTTGTTCTTCTGTTAATTCAAAATTCATATTGTTTAACTTTAAAGTTATTGTAATTATATTCTAGGCAAAGTTAACTGAATTAATTTAAATAAATATTGTATAAAGACAATTTAAAAGATAAGAATCTGTTTTTAATCAAAGAATCTTCTTATTTTCAAACAATGAATAAATTAAATATCATAGGATTAATGTCAGGTACATCTCTAGATGGCTTGGATATAGTATATGTAGAATTCATTTTTGACACCGTAAATGATATTAAAAATTTTAAAATCATTCAATCTGAAAGTTATAATTATTCAAATCAATTTATTAATAAATTAAAGAAATCAACCGAATTAAACCTTGTTGAGTTTCTAAAACTGGATAAAAAAATTGGTCAAGTATTTGGCGAGTTTGTTAATGATTTCATTTCAAAATATAAGATTGAAAAAGAGGAAATTCATGCAATAGCTTCTCATGGACATACAACATTTCACCAACCTGAAAATGGTTTTACGAGTCAAATTGGTTGTGGAGATACAATTGCTGTTTTAACTGGAATTCCTGTTATTAATGATTTTAGGACTAAAGATGTGATTTTAGGTGGACAAGGCGCACCACTCGTTCCAATAGGGGATTTTAGTTTATTTAAAAATGAGGCGATCTCTTATTTAAACCTAGGAGGTATAGCAAATATTAGCTTTAAAAAAGAAAATGAAATTGTTGCTTTTGATGTTTGTCCCGCGAATCATCCTCTGAATAAAATAGTAAAACAATTTCTAAAGATTAATTTCGATAAAGGTGGCGAAATTTCATCTCAAGGAAAAGTTGATAAAGAATTATTGAATCAACTTAATCATTTAGAATACTATACCCTAGATTATCCAAAATCTCTAGGGACAGAATGGTTAGAAAATGAATTCTATCCATTAATAACGAAAAGTAGATTAGGTGTGTCTGACCTACTAGCTACTATCGTACGTCATGAAGTGGAACAAATAAACAAAGTATTAGAAGAAAAAGAACTTTCGTCTGTTTTTATAACTGGAGGAGGTGTCTTAAATACATTCTTCATCGACGAGTTAAAGTCTATTTACTCCGGAAAGGTAATTATTCCCAATAAAGAGATTATTGAATTTAAAGAAGCTTTAATCTTTGCATACTTAGGTGCTTTGTATCTAAATAAACAACCGAATATTTTAAAATCAGTTACTGGTGCTAAAAGAGACTCTATTGGAGGAGTATTGCATTTACCGTAGTCTGAATTATTAATGGTTGATGCTTAACTTGATTTTTAATGCTTAAAAGAGGTGTAACTCCGAAACAGCTTACTACTTTTTATCTACCACAGTGCGGATTTAGGTATTATACCAATACCGAAACAAAATTAGATCTCTTCCCTTGAGGGAAGATTAAGATGGGTGACTCTAATCACTGGAAAAAACAGTCAGAAATTTTTATCCCCCAAACTTTTACACTTGTTCCGTGAATGTTTGAGGTATGATTTTTAATGCTTAATTGTGGACTCTATTACATCAGCTCCCAAACACTTTTATAGGATTCTACTGATTCAATATAGTTCAATAATTTTTCATAGAATGGATCATTACCAACTGTTGAGCTGTCTCCGAGGATAATTAATTGTTCTTTTGCTCTTGTCATAGCTACGTTCATTCTTCGGTAATCTTTTAAAAAACCTATAACACCTTCATTATTCGAGCGAACTAAAGAAATAATTACGGTATGTTTTTCCTGACCTTGAAAACTATCTATGGTACTTACTTTTACTTCACCAGGTAAGACGCTTTTTGCTTTTTCTATTTGACTAGAATAAGGTGAGATGAAAGCTAATTCGCTGGTGTTTATTTTAAGGTGTTCTATTAGTTTATTTACGAAATCTAATTCTCCACTATTAAACAAACTTTTGCCGTCTTCCCCTTGAACTTCTTCAAAACCAGCACCAGCTGTATCGTAAAACTGAACATGACTAGACTCATCCATTAAAGAGTCAGCTGTTTTGAGTTCTCCATTATAAAAATAATCACTTGAAAAAGCAGCAATAGAACTTCTCATTCTATACTGTGTATCTAAAAAATAAATATTTTTAGTCTTTTGAAAGCCTAATTCTAAAATTGATTTATTGTAATCCAAATCTATGGCATCTTGAGAAAAAACCAAAGGAGGAAGCTGTAAATGATCGCCAGCCAAAACGAATTTATCCGCATGAGCAAAAAGTACCCAAGCCTGAGGTTCTAGACATTGACCAGCTTCATCTATAATTAAAGTATTGAATTTATGATCTGATGAAATAAAATCATTTAATCCTATTGGAGTTCCCAATACAACATTTGCTTCTTTATAAAGTTGATATTCAAAATGTTTTCGTTCGTCTTTAATTTGCTTTCGAATAAGTTTAACTTCTTTGTAAAGCAAGTCGCGCTGAACACGTTCATCCTTTCCGAAATTACGTTTATACTGACTCGCCATTTTTCTTAACTCTTCTGCACGAATCTTTAACTTTTTAATCTCCTTTAACTGCTTACTGTTTTGAAGTGCCCCTTCAGCGGTAAAAGGAAAAATAAGGTCATCTACTTTCGTTAGGTTTCCAACTCTTAAAACCTTAACATTTTCTTTAATCAAACCTTTTGCAATATTATCCACCGCAGTATTTGTTGGAGCCGAAACAATTATTTTCTCTCCAATTTTAACCAATTGTTGAACTGCCTCGATTAATGTGGTTGTTTTCCCTGTACCAGGAGGACCGTGAACGATTGATAAGTCAATATTATTTACAATTGCTTTGACTGCATTTATTTGACTTGAATTTAGTCTTTTATTTTGAAAATCCAGCTCTACAACATCGGAATGAGTAGGTAGGTTATCCCAAACCTCATCTTTATGAAAATTCCTAAAAATTTCATATAACTTCTCATTGCCTTGTAGTTGCGTTATTGAATCTCTCAACACTTCATTTGTTCGGTGGTCAGGGCTTAACTTAACCCCTACTCCACTTTCTTCTAACCAATCCGGAAAAGAAGGTGCGTACAACCTAACCTCTCCTTTCTTTCCTACTAAAGACAAAAGCATCCCTTTTACAGGCTCTTCCCCTTCAATAAATAGTTCTATAGACCTTCCATCTCTAAAATTACTTGTGTCATTAGGAAATTGAATGAGGAAAGAAAACTCTGGATAATCCGCATAACCAAACGACTTTGTTGTCACTTTTATAGGATGAATAATAAACCCTTCAGATTTTAAAGCTTTGACAGATGTATTTTCATTAAAAGCATACTTTTTCGATTCCGCTTTCTCTTCTAGATTAATACACTTTAATAGCTTCTGAATATGTGGGTGTTTTTCCATTGTATATTGAATAAAAAAAGTAGCACCTTTTAAAAGATGCTACTTTAGAAACTAATTATAAAAATAAATTTATTTTATTGCCTTTTTATCGTCTACTTCAACAGCAGCTAATTCTTCTGCTTTGTAAGCACCAGAATCTAATTTTTCTTTTAACTTCTTAAAAGTCTCGATAGTGTAGTTTACATCCTCCATAGTGTGAGCAGCTGTAGGTATTAACCTCAACATGATTACATCTTTAGGAACAACTGGATAAATTACGATTGAACAGAAAATATTATAATTTTCTCTTAAATCAAAAGTAATATTAGTCGCTTCAGCTAAAGAACCTTTCATAAATACAGGAGTTACAACAGAATTTGTATCACCAATACTAAAACCTGCTTCTGTCAGTCCTTTTTGAAGAGATGAAGCGATTTTCCATAAATTGTCTTTTAATTCTGGTTTTGTTTTTAATAACTCTAAACGTTTTCTAGCACCAATTGTCAATGTCATTGGTAAAGATTTCGCAAACATTTGAGAACGCATGTTGTATCTAAAAAACTCTACAATACTTTCTTCAGCACAAAGGAAACCTCCAATAGAAGCCATTGCTTTAGCGAAAGTTCCAAAAAGAACATCAATTTCTCCTTGTACTCCTTGTTCTTCACCACAACCTTGACCAGTTTTTCCTAACGTACCAAAACCATGTGCATCATCAACGAATAAACGGAAATTGTATTTTCCGGATTTTCTGAATTCAACTATTTCTTTTAGCTTACCTTGATCTCCAGCCATACCGAAAACACCTTCCGTAATAACTAAAATACCACCACCAGTTTGTTCAACTAATTTAGAAGCGTGTTTCATTTGCTTATCAAAGCTCTCCATATCGTTGTGCTTGAAAACAAAACGTTTCCCGTTATGCAAACGCATACCATCTAAAATACAAGCGTGAGATTCACTATCGTAAACAATAACATCGTTTCTGTCAACAAGACAATCAATTGCAGAAACCATTCCTTGGTAACCAAAGTTTAGAAGAATTGAATCTTCTGTCCCCATGAATTCAGCAATTTCGTTTTCTAACTTTTCGTGCTCACTAGTTTGACCAGTCATCATTCTAGCTCCCATTGGGTATGCCATACCATATTGTTCTGCAGCTTCTTTATCCGCTTTTCTAACTTCAGGGTGATTGGCAAGACCAAGATAATTGTTTATAGACCAAACTAAACACTCTTTCCCTCTAAAAATCATCTTATTCCCTAATTCCCCTTCTAATTTTGGGAATGTAAAATATCCATGTACACCTTTTGAGTATTGTCCTATTGGACCTCTGTTTTTTCTGATTTTGTCAAATATGTCTTGAGCCATATTACCTTAGTTTTTTTATTAAAAAATAATGATTTATTTACATGCTGTAAATCAAATCTTTTACAAATTTATGAAATTATAGAGGATTTATAACTATCTAACAAATAATTTATGAACCATTTAATGAACAAAAAAGCTAAATTTTAGCTTATGATTATGAGAGATGCTTCTTTTTAAATAAAAGATTAAACAATATTTTATTTATTTTTAAAGTTTATTCTATGTAATTAAATTTTATAAATGAAGAACCTTTTTCTTATTGCTCTGTTATTTAACACTTACTTTACTTTAAGCCAAAAAGAAAAAGACTATCGTTATGTTCCTTTTTTTAAAAGCATATCTATACCAAGTCTTTCCAATCAATTAACTAAAGGATATGATACGGATATACAAAAAGTAAAAGCTATTTATTCTTGGGTTACGAACAATATCAAATACGATGTAGATCAATGGCTTGGATTTAACACCCAACACTCTTCTGCTAGACACATCCTTTTAACTAGAAAAGGTTCTGCCCCTGATTTTAGCTTTCTTTTTAATGAACTATGTAGATACGCAAGCATTCCTAGTGTAATAGTTTCAGGGTACCTGAAAAATGAATATACTGATTATGGACACAAATACTTATCTGACGATCATTCTTGGAATGCTGTTTTAATTAACAATGAATGGAGGTTATTTGACTCTTGTTTAGATGCTGGTAAAATTGAGTATTACAAACGAACTTTTGCAGGTTATTTTATTTATGGCTTCACTCTTGGTACTAGCGATAGACTTGTTTACAAACCTCATTTTAAAAGAGAAGTCACTTTAAAGAACTTTTCAAAAGAAGGAGAAGTGTTTAAGTTAGACCATGCTCCGGCATACCCTTTATGGCAATTAACCAATAAGACTTATTCCTTAAAAGAATTCGAAAAAGACAGTTCGTACTTATTACAATCTATACCGAATTTAAGTATAGAAGTAGACACAACGCTAAACGAGAAACGATGGTTATATTTTCAAAAAAACATAAATGAAAAAGAAATCGCTCTTGGTAATGCAGCTTTTATATATAACCCTAGAAATAATTACAAAAAAGCAAAAAGCTTGTTTCTTCATGCAAAAAAACAAGTAACACCTTTGTACGAAGAAAACCTATCAAATCAAAAAGAAGCCCCTAGTAAAATAATCGAAAACTCTAACTCAATTTTAAGAAGTGCTAATGTTTTCTTGGATTCTAACAGTGTTCATTTAAAAGTTCAAAAGAAAGAATTAGTAGAAAAAAGTAAGAAGAAAAAAGAGATTTGCAAAAAACAATACCGAACGTTAATTAAATCGACAAACAACAAACAAAAAACGATCAACTCTGCATCCGGAATAAACCTTTCTGCTCGAATAGCTGTAAAAACAATTAGCCAATCTAATAAATCTTTTAAAAGAAAAATCACTAGAGACAAAAGGTATAAAAAAACAGAATCAGGCAGTAAAATAAACACCAAAGACTCTATTGAATATAAGCATTTAAGCGACTCCTGTTACTCCTCTATTCAAGCGAACAGAGACAAGATACTTCAAAAAAACAACTATTTGATTCAACTCAAAGATTCCATTTTTTCAACTTTAGAAGTTATTAATCGAAACACTCAAGGTAATGTTGTCTCTCAAAAAAACATTTGCGATTTAAGGCTGCAGTTTTTTGATGATTTAGATATTGAAATCAGAACCTTAAAAGACAGTATTTTACCAATAAAACTACATTTTGACTCTCTTCTCATAGATACTAATTATAAAAATATACTAAATGGTTACTCTAAACAATTTACTGAACTTAAAAAAGACATTGGTTTCCTGTACAAGGCAGAGAGTAATTACATAAAATACATTACAAAATATAAGAGATCAATTAAACAAAACGAAGAACTAGACTCAATTTATAAAGAAAATATAGCCTCTTATAAAATTCAATCCATTCAGTTTGAAGAAAGATTAACAGATTACAAAAAAAGCTTTAAATCGATAAAAAAGAAGTGTAGTGAACTAGAGGAAAAAGTCAAAGAAGAAAAACATCTTATCACAAAAGAGTGGTACATTGAAAATCAATTATCATCGATTAGAAATTACTTCATAAATAAATACTATAAAAGCCAAGTTAGTCGCTCAAAAAAATTAAGTAAAGATATTTCTAAGCTAATTCGCCAAAACAACAAATTACAAAAACAATTCTAGCAAAAGAGGGGTTTTCATATAGATATCAATACAGAATTGAAGGTTTTTAACTTGATGAGAAAAATTTATGTAAATTTGCAAGAAAAACAAATCAAATGGCTCTAAAATGTGGTATAGTTGGACTTCCTAACGTAGGAAAATCAACACTTTTTAATTGTTTATCAAACGCTAAAGCACAATCGGCAAACTTTCCTTTTTGTACAATCGAACCTAACGTTGGTACTATTTCTATTCCTGATTCACGTTTAGAAAAACTAGAATCCATAGTATCCCCTGAAAGGGTGGTCCCTACAACTATGGAAATTGTAGACATTGCTGGATTAGTTAAAGGAGCTTCAAAAGGGGAAGGTTTAGGTAATCAGTTCTTAGCTAACATTAGAGAAACAGATGCTATCATTCACGTTCTACGTTGTTTTGATGACGATAACATAATTCATGTTGACGGAACTGTAGACCCTGTAAGCGATAAAGAAATTATTGACATTGAACTTCAATTAAAAGATTTAGAATCCGTTGAAAAAAGAATTACTTCATTAGCCAGAGGTATAAAAACTGGAGATAAAGAAATAATTAAAGAGAATGAAATTTGCCTAAAAATCAAAGAAGCTTTAGAGGAAGGTAAATCAATTCGATCGCTAGAGTTTGATGAAAAGGAGAAAGAAATCATATCTAAACTTCAATTAATTACAACAAAACCAGTACTATATTTATGTAACGTAGATGAATCTTCTGTTAAATCAGGAAATAAGTATGTAGATCAGGTTAGAGAAGCCGTGAAAGATGAGAATGCAGAAGTCTTAATCATCGGTGCAAAAATTGAAGCTGACATTACAGAGTTAGAAACATACGATGAACGTCAAATGTTTTTAGATGAGCTAGGTTTAGACGAACCAGGGGTGAATCGTTTAATACGATCAGCATATTCTTTACTAAACTTAGAAACTTACTTTACAGCCGGTGTTAAAGAAGTTAGAGCTTGGACAATTAAAAAAGGGATGACGGCACCTCAAGCTGCAAGTGTGATCCACACAGATTTTGAAAAAGGGTTTATTAGAGCTGAAGTAATGAAATATGAAGACTTCACAACACTTGGTTCTGAAAACGCTGTAAAAGATGCTGGTAAATTTAAAGTAGAAGGAAAAGAATACATAGTAGAAGATGGAGATATTTTACATTTCCGTTTTAATGTGTAAAATCTTTAAAAAAACATATTAATATCTAGTAATTATGCTCAATGGTTGTTATCTTCAACTTTTGAGCATTTTTTATAGACTATAACTCATTTTATAAAAAACATTTAAATTTTTAAAAGTATGATTGAAGCAAACAACCCTCAATTAAAAAGTTGGGTAAAAGTTCCTGAAAATTCTGATTTCCCAATTCAAAACTTACCTTTTGGTATTTTCAAACAAGGAGATTCTTCTTCAAGAGTTGGAGTTAGAATTGGTGACCATGTTCTCGATTTAAAAGAAACATTTGAATTAGGTTATTTATCTCATTTAAAATTTGGATTAACAGACTTTGAAAACGAGTTTTTGAATCCAATGATGAAAAAAGGGAAATTAGCTGTTAGGGAATTAAGAAATAGAATATCTGATTTATTAAACATGGATAAATCAGAATTAAAGGAAAATTCCAACCACGTTGCTCAAGTTTTAATTCCTTTAAATGAAATCGAATTACAATTACCAGTACAAGTAGGTGATTATACAGATTTTTACTCAAGTAAAGAGCATGCTACTAACGTAGGTACAATGTTTAGAGATCCAAATAACGCTTTATTACCAAACTGGTTATGGATTCCTGTTGGATATCACGGAAGAGCAAGCTCAGTAATATTATCAGGACAAAATATTCACCGTCCAAAAGGACAAATAAAACCAAATCCTGAGCAACCTCCTATCTACGAAGCTTGTAGAATGTTAGATTTTGAATTAGAAACAGCTTTCATCACATTTGATGGTAAACCTTTAGGAGATTCTATTTCAACTGCTGAAGCAGAAGACTATATTTTTGGTATGTGTTTATTCAACGATTGGTCTGCAAGAGACATCCAATCTTGGGAATATGTCCCTTTAGGACCTTTCCTAGCTAAAAACTTTGCTTCTTCTATTTCTGCATGGATTGTTACTTTAGATGCTTTAGAACCTTTTAAAGTTGAAGGTCCAGAGCAAGACCCAAAAGTTTTAAGTTATTTAGAATTTGAAGGAAATAAATCGTACGATATTAATTTAGAAGTTGCCATCCAACCAGAAAATTCAGAAGAGACTCTAATTTGTGAGTCTAATTTTAAATATATGTATTGGAACATGGCACAACAACTAACTCATCACACGGTTAATGGATGTAATGTTAGATGTGGAGATTTAATGGGCTCTGGAACAATCTCAGGTCCAACTCCTAACTCCTATGGTTCAATGCTTGAGTTGTCTTGGAAAGGAACAAAACCTTTAAAAATGAATGATGGTTCGGAAAGGAAGTTTATTAAAGACCACGACACTGTGATCATGAGAGGCTTCAGTTCGAAAGATGGAGTAAGGATAGGTTTTGGAGAAGTTTCAGCTAAAATACTACCTGCTAAATAATTTTTTATAATAATAATAATAATAATATGAGTACATCAATGGAAAACCTTCCTGAAATAGACCTAGAAAAGGAACGTAAGGAAATTTTAAATGCTTTCAAAGGACTTTTAAGAACGACACAAAAACGTTCGAAAGAAGATACCAAAATGATTAGAAAAGCATTTGACGTAGCAGTTGATGCTCATAAACACATGCGACGAAAATCGGGTGAACCATACATCTATCACCCGATTGCTGTTGCAAGAATCGTTAGTGAAGAAATGGGGCTAGGAGCTACTTCTATTACCTGTGCACTTCTTCACGATACTGTTGAAGATACGCATATCACCTTAGAGGATATTGAAGATTTATTCAATCCAAAAGTTAGACTGATAATTGATGGGTTAACAAAAATCCCAGAAGTTTTTGATGAAAATGCTTCCATTCAAGCAGAGAATTTCAGGAAAATGATTCTTACTATCTCAGATGATATAAGAGTTGTACTAGTTAAATTGGCTGACCGTCTCCATAACATGAGAACACTCGGGAGCATGGTGCCTGACAAGCAATTGAAAATTGCATCAGAAACGAAATTTCTTTATGCCCCTTTAGCACATCGACTTGGACTACATTCTATAAAAGGTGAGTTAGAAGATTTAGCTTTACTTTATACGAACCCTGAAGTATATCATGAAATAGAAAATAAATTAAAATCAACTAAAGACGCTCGTAATCGTTTTATTAGACAATTCATTTCTCCAATAAGAGAAGCTCTTCAGTTCGAAGGTTATGTTTTTGATATTAAAGCAAGAACGAAATCTATTTCTTCCATTCAAAGAAAAATGCTTGCTCAAGGTATTCCGTTCGAGGAAGTATATGACATATTTGCCATCCGAGTCATCGTTGACACTCCTTTAGAGTTAGAAAAACCAGATGCATGGAGAATTTATAGTATTGTGACTGATTTTTATCAACCTAGTCCTGATAGATTAAGAGATTGGATATCTACTCCTAGAGCAAATGGTTATGAGTCACTTCATACAACAGTGATGTCTCAAGGAGGAAAATGGGTAGAAGTCCAGATACGATCTAAGCGAATGGATGAAATCGCTGAAAAAGGTCTTGCTGCTCACTATAAATACAAAGAAAGGGAGAATAATAATAACACAAATGAAGACTCTAAGTTTGACCGCTGGATAGGTGAGATAAGAAATTTACTTGAAAATCCAGATATCAATGCAATGGATTTTGTAAATGATTTCAAGTTAAACTTATTTAGAGATGAAATTTACATTTTCACACCTAAAGGAGACTTAAGAGTTTTACCTAATGGTTCTACAATTCTAGATTTTGCTTACGATTTACATACCGACGTAGGAAATCAATGCATCGGAGGTAAAGTCAATAACCGATTGGTTCCGTTAAGTTACCAATTACAAAGTGGAGATCAAATTGAAATCATCACCTCCAAAAAACAGAAACCAACAACTGATTGGTTGACGATGGTAAATTCTGCTAGAGCAAAACAAAAAATTAAGAATGCTATTCATGACCAAAGAAAGCAAATTGCAGAAGATGGTATTGAAATTTTAAAGCGTAAATTCAAGCAGTTTAACATCACCTACAACACTGAAAATATTGCGGTTATAGAAAGGCTTTATAGCGTACCGAATCATACAGAATTATTTTTCCGGATTGCTAAAAAGAAAATCACCCTTACTCGATTGAGGGATTTAGATGTCCATAATGGATTCATTAAACTATCTAAGCTTCCAAAAGATAAAAAAGAGGAAGACGTTTACTCTAAAGTTGACCAAAAGAAAGATGTTCTAGTTGTAGGGGAAGACTTTAAAAACATTCAATATTCTATTGGAACGTGTTGTAATCCAATTCCAGGAGATTTAATCTTTGGTTTTATTACTACAAATGAAGGGGTTATCATTCACCGAAATAGCTGTCCGAACTCTGAACAATTGATGTCAAAGATGGCATACAGATTAGTTAAGGCTAAGTGGAAAAACGAAGAACTTACTGAAAGGTTAGCAGCCTTAAAGCTTCATGGAACGGATAGCCAAGGTATAGTAAATCGTTTAACAGAAATAATATCTAATCAACAAAATGTAGGCATGAAGTTCATCTCTTTTGAAACAAACGACGGATTGTTTGAAGGAAGGATTAAAGTATTAGTTTATGATACTAAGCACCTAGAAGAATTGATGCGGAAATTTGAATTGCTTGAAGGCATTAGAAGAGTTGAACGTTGGGACATTACTACTGAGGAAAAGTAAGAAAATAAACTTGGATTTATATAAAAAAAAAGCTGCAAATGCAGCTTTTTTTATTGGATTAAATCTTTCCAACTTTTTGGTCTAATTGCTATTTTCCAATCAAAACCTTTAATAAATTGTTCTTCTTTGTTTAGCTTTTCCATTGGATAAAAAACCCCATCAGGCTTTTCAAAATAAGTAACCCCTTTAACCTCATTACTATCCAAGTAAATTCTCAAATCACTTGCATAAATTCTATTCATTCCAAGTCGCTTAACGATAACTGAAGAGTCAGTTTCACTATCTTTATTTTCAGGAAAAAAAACTGTCCTTGCATTACCATTAACATCTGTTCTTACGACATTATTATTATCGAAGTAAGTGATAATGCTTTTACCTCCTATTTGGTTGTAATAATTTCCTGAATCGACCTCTAACAAAACAGTTGAGTTTCCAATA